>Ga0209952_1000175_pt1 | contig 212012 bp, 191 predicted proteins | sample ThiBiot_750_biof_2_FD_183951 | JGI IMG/M metagenome (GOLD analysis project Ga0209952, IMG submission 183951) | Wastewater bioreactor microbial communities from Cape Town, South Africa - Thiocy_cont_750_biof (SPAdes) | ecosystem: Engineered > Bioreactor > Thiocyanate-remediating >...
GGCGCACCGCCTCCTCCACCGCGATTTCGTCGAACGGATTCATCGACATCTTCACGTTCGCGATGTCGACGCCACTGCCGTCGCTCTTCACGCGAACTTTTACGTTGTAATCCACTACCCGTTTGACCGGTACCAGGATCTTCATGAACTCGCTCCAAAGTTACGTTAACGTCAATCCGCTGTCATTATAACCACACAGCGAATGACGCATTTGTTGTCGATTCAATGCATTTTGTGGCGTTAATTCGTGATGCCCGTCTGAATTGCCGCAAATGCACAATCCGCAAGTCAGCGACGCCATAACGCGACCGGTACGCGCTGTCACGCAACCGATCTACCCCGAACGATCGTGCTATTTTTATGGAAATCTCGACGGGCAGCCAGTCCCCGTGTGGTGCATTTCCTCTAGAGAAATCACCCCGTCGCTCAGGCGCCTATGATCGAATGGCGCACCCGATAATCGCTGTGCCATCGCACGCGTGACGGCCACTCGGCCAACGCGTCAGGAGGAGACATGACTACGTATTCCGAATCGCGCCTGCACGCGAGCGACGGCCTTTCACTGCACGTCCATTGCTGGACGCCCGATACCGGGGGGGCGCGCTTGCGCGCGGTGGTGGCCATCATCCACGGGATGGGCGAGCACGGCGGGCGTTACGCACGCCTGGCGGAGCACTTCGCCGCGCAAGGCCTCGCCACCGTCACTTACGACCTTCGCGGGCACGGCCGCTCGGGCGGCGCGCGCGTCTTTGTGAAGCATTTCGACGAGTACCTCGACGACACTGAAATCTTCCTCACGCACGTGCGCACCCAGTTCGGTCCGGCACCGTTGTTCCTGCTCGGCCACAGCATGGGGGGCGCCATCGCAGCCTTGTACACCATCACCCGGGCACCGGCGAACGTGCGCGCGCTGATGCTGAGCAGCCCGGCGCTCGCGCCCGGTGAGCCCGTCGCCCCATGGATGGTGAAAGCCGGGCGCTGGGTGTCGCGCTGGCTGCCCAAGGTGCCCGTCTTCAAGATCGATCCTGCCATGATCGCGCGCGACAAGGCCGTGGTGGCCGCCGCGAAGCAAGATTCACTCAACGCCTATCGCGGCACGCCGGCGCGCACCGCCGCCGAGCTGCTCGACGCGATGGCGCGCATTCACGCCAACGCCGACGCGCTACGTCTGCCGCTGTACGTCTTCCACGGCACCGCCGACCGGCTCACCGCCCCATGGGCAAGCGAGCAATTCCACGGCAACGCGGGCTCGCAGGACAAGACACTGCGCCTCTATCCCGGGCACTTTCACGAAACGCTCAACGATCTCGATCGCGAAAAGGTCATCGACGAACTGACACAGTGGCTGATGCAACACCTGCCCGACACGCCAGCGGCGCAGCCGACGCAACCGACCGTCGGGGCACACGATAGCGTCTGAGCAATGGCGTCGGCCAGGCACTCGACGCACGCCCGGAACCCCGCACGCGAGCAGGGTCTCGTCACGTGCCGCCCTGCTGCGCGCTACACTGAAGACGTGTGGAACTGCGAGGAGCCTCCGGCATGCAAGCGCAGACGAAATACTCGCCGCAAACGGTCACCGGCATGCATTTCTGGACGCCGACGATCTTCAGTATCAAGACCACGCGACCGCCCGGCCTGCAATTTACAGCGGGACAGTTCGTGCGGCTCGGACTTCCCGACGACGACAGCGAAAGCGGCGAGATGATCTGGCGCCCCTATTCATTGGTAAACTCGCCCAATGAAGATACATTGGAGTTCTACCTGATTACGATTCCCGAGGGGAAACTTACGCCCCGTCTGGCGCAACTCAAGGTCGGCGACACGCTCTTCGTCGATCACATCGCCTATGGCTTCCTGACGCTCGACCGATTCACCGGCGGCGAAGACCTCTGGCTGCTCGCCACCGGTACTGGCCTGGCACCCTTTGTGTCGATCCTGCGCGACCCCGCGGTATGGCACCGCTTCAAACGCCTCTTCGTCGTGCACAGTGTGCGATGGGCGCACGACCTCGCTTATTACGACGAGCTGAAGCATTTCTCGCACCCCGACGTCGATCCGTCGCTGGTCGATAAACTGCATTACGCCGCGTGCGTGACGCGCGAGCAAACGCCAGGCGCGCTGAACGGACGTGTGACGTCGCTGCTGGCGTCAGGCGAGCTGGAGAAGGCGATGGGGGCGACGCTCGACCCGGCCACGTCGCGCATCATGGTTTGCGGTAATCCGGACATGATCAAGGCGCTGCGCGCCTGGTTCACCGACAAGGGATACGCCGTAAGCCGTACGGCGATGCCCGGGCCGCTCGTGCTGGAAAAGCAGTGGTAAGGCGCGAGAACCGCAAAACGATTCGATAAGCACGTTCGGCGCCCAAAACGCATCGGGCGCTTCGGGGCGCCGTCCTCGTCAGTCGGGCCGCTTCGCCCAGTCGGGGGCGCGCTTCTCGATGAACGCTTGCACCCCTTCCAGCGCACAGTCGTCCATCATGTTGCAGGCCATCGTCTGCCCCGCCATCTGATAAGCGGCCTCGATGCCGGTCTCGACCTGCCGGTAGAACAACCCCTTGCCCGCTGCCACCGCCGCGGCGGGCTTCGCCAGGATCGAACGGCATAGCGCCGCCACTTCCGCGTCAAGCCGCTCCATTGCCACCACACGATTGACGAGACCGCGCTCGCGGGCCGTCTGCGCGTCGATGAAATCGCCCGTGAGCAGCATCTCCATCGCCTGCTTGCGCGAGAGATTGCGCGAGAGGGCCACACCCGGCGTCGCGCAGAAAAGGCCGACGTTGATGCCGGAGACAGCGAAGCGCGCCGCCGACGTCGCCACCGCCAAATCGCACATCGCAACCAGTTGACATCCCGCCGCCGTTGCAATGCCATGCACGCGGGCAATGACCGGCTGCGGCATGCGCTGCATCGTCAGCATCACACGCGTGCATTGATTGAACAGCGCGCGGTAGCTGTCGAGCGACGGTTCGGCGCGCATTTCCTTGAGATCGTGTCCGGCACAGAACGCCGGACCGGCGGCCGCCAGCACAACCACGCGCGCGCTGGCATCGCGCTGCGTGTCGTCGAGCGCACGTTGCAGCGCGTCGAGCATCGCTATCGAGAGGGCGTTGAATTGACGCGGGCGATTCAGCGTCAGCGTGACCACACCGGCCAGCTCGCCTTCACCTCGTGTGACGAGAACAAGCGGCTCAGGCGTCGCTGTCGTCGCTTCGGATGCGGTCATGGTCTCTCTCCCGTACCGCGTCGTTTCGCGCGGCATCGCACAGTCGTCAAGCGCGAATTATCAAACGTCGGCGAGCACTTTCAGGTGCGCCACGACACTGCGTCCGAGCGCCGAAAGGTTGTAGCCGCCCTCCAGGCAGCTCACAATGCGCCCCTTCGCATGACGATCCGCCACCGCTTTCACGCGTTCGGTGATCCACGCGAAGTCCGCCTCGGTCAGACCGAGATTGCCGAGGTCATCTTCGCGGTGCGCGTCGAAGCCCGCCGAGAAGAAGATCATCTCCGGACGGAACGCGTCGAGTTGACCCAGCCAGCCGTAGTCGATCGCCTCACGGACCTGCATGCCCGAGGTACGCGCGGCGATCGGAATGTTGAGCATGTTCGGTGCCGGATCGACCGCGCCCGAAAACGGGTAGAAAGGGTGCTGAAAAATGCCGCACATCAGCACGCGTTCATCGTTGCCGAACGCGGCTTCCGTGCCGTTGCCGTGATGCACGTCGAAGTCGACGATCGCCACCCGCGAGAGTCCGTGCACTTCGAGCGCGTGCGCCGCAGCGATCGCCACGTTATTGAACAGACAAAAACCCATGGCGCGCGTAGGCGTGGCGTGATGGCCCGGCGGGCGAACGCTGCAAAACGCGTTGTCGAGCTCGCCGCGCAGCACGGCATCGGTCGCCGCAATCGCCGCACCGGCCGCACGCGTGGCCGCACGCCACGAGTACGGGTTGAGCAACGTGTCGGGATCGATCGGGAAATAGCCGGACTCGGGGATGTTGTCGCGAATGAAGTCGATGTGATCCTGCGTGTGCACGAGCCGCAGGCTGGCCTCGTCGGCGGCTGGGGCTTCACGGCGCTCGAGCAGGCCGTCGATGCGTCCTGCGATCAATTGGTCCTCGATGGCACGCAGCCGTTCGGGACATTCCGGATGCCACTCGCCCATTTCGTGACGGATGCAATCGGGGTGCGTATAAAACCCGGTAGCCATTCGGTGTGTCGCCTATCGCTTCGAATCGTTATGGTGGGACGGGTGGGGGACGCCCGCCGTGCCGTGCGCCTCGCGTCCGGTAGCGGCCGGGCGGAGCGCGTGGCATGCGATGCCGCACTACACTGGCGCTCGCTTGCCGATGGCCGGCATCCCCCATGAGTCCTGTCACGGACAGTGCTCAGGCCTTAAGGTATCACAGGTGCACTCGGTTATACTGCCAAGCAGTCTCCCAGCAGACCCGTGTCAGCCGGCAAGGGCCGTTCACCTGAATTTCGGGACGGCGGGAACCGGCATGAATGGTTGATGCTCTCGTTATCGGCGCGTCTCGGATCACTGACGCACGCCCTGACGAACGCGTCAACGCGACTAACGCGACGGCGGCCAAGGTGGCTGCGTTGCCTTCGGACTTCATACAGGCCTGACAGACAGCATGACATCACCGGTACGGATGTACGATTCGCTCTCGCCGGCGCACACGCGCCCGCCCCATCGACCGGACACTGACCGCCCTCGCGCGGCTGCCCTGCGCAAACGTGCCGACACCCCCTCCCTCTCGCCACTGTTGCGGCTCGCGCAGGCGTTCGGCGTGGCGCTTTGCGTCGGCACGTTCGCGCTGACGTCTGCCGGCGTGCACGCGCAAACACGCGCCAAGCCGATCGCAAAGGCGGAATTCGAGGAAGAGGTCGTACCGCAACGCTATGCGGCGAACCCCGAGGTCGACGCGTTCATCAACGACCTCGTGGCGCGCGACGGATTCGATCGCGCCGAGCTGCAAAATGTCTTCTCGCGCGTGGTGTTCTCGCAGACGGCGGCGCGTCTGGCGGCACCGCCCGCCACGCCCGGCCAGAAGAACTGGACACGGTACGAGCGGAATTTTCTCGATAACACGCGCATCAACGGCGGCGTGCGTTTCTGGAACCAGAATGCGGCGGCACTCGCGCGCGCGGCGAAACAATATGGGGTGCCCGAGGAGATCATCGTCGCGATCATCGGCGTCGAGACCATTTACGGGCGCAACATGGGCAACTTCCGCACCATCGATGCGCTCACCACGCTGGCGTTCGACTATCCGCCCGCCCGCAACCGGTCGGAGCGCATGGCGCTGTTTCGCAACGAGCTGGAAAACCTGTTGCTCTACGCGCGCGAGCGCGGGGTCGATCCGTTCGGCATCTACGGTTCGTACGCGGGCGCCATCGGCATTCCGCAGTTCATGCCGTCATCGATCCGCAACTACGCCGTCGATTACACCGGCGACGGCAAGATCAACCTCACGAACGATGTGGCCGACGCCATCGGCAGCGTCGCCAATTTTCTCAAGCAGCACGGCTGGCAGGCGAAACAACCGGTCGTCTGGAATATCGCCGGGGATCGCGGCAGTCAGGGGTTGGCCGAAGCCGGGGCAGACGGGCAACCTGAGCCGCATTGGAAGCTCGGCGACTTCATCAAGGCAGGCATGCTGATGAACGAGCCGCGGCTCGATGTCGGGGCATCGCTCGACACGCCGGTGCTCATCGTCGATCTGCCTACGCCGGGACAAGCCACCGAATACCGCATGGGTCTGACGAACTTCTACGTGCTCACGCGTTACAACCGTAGCTTCTTCTACGCGATGTCGGTGTACGATCTTGCCGACGCGATCAAGGCAGCGCGCGCTCCGTAAGACAGGATGCCGAGCCGCACTCGCCATGCAAAACGGGACCCACTGGGTCCCGTTGTTCATGATGCGAGGCATCCCGTCACGTGCGCGTGACCGGCACCGCGGCGCATTACGCCGGGAACACCCCGGTCGACAAATAACGATCGCCGCGATCGCACACCACGAACACGATCGTGGCATTCTCGACTTCATGCGCCAGATTCAATGCAATCTGGCAGGCGCCCGCAGCTGAGATCCCGCAGAAAATTCCCTCTTCCGCCGCAAGACGGCGCGCCATGATTTCCGCTTCCGCCTGCGTCACGGGGATGGTGCGATCCACACGTGCCCGATCGAAGATCTTCGGCAGGTAGGCTTCCGGCCACTTTCGAATGCCCGGGATGCGCGAGCCTTCGGCGGGTTCGGCGCCGATGATCTGCACCGCGTCGCTCTGCTCTTTCAGATACTGCGATACGCCCATGATCGTGCCCGTCGTACCCATTGCGGAGACAAAGTGGGTGACGCGCCCTTCGGTATCGCGCCAGATCTCCGGACCGGTGCTCTCGTAGTGCGCGAGCGGGTTGTCCGGGTTGGCGAACTGGTCGAGGATGATGCCGCGTCCGTCGCGCTGCATCTGCTCGGCGAGATCGCGGGCGTATTCCATGCCCCCCTTGACTGGTGTCAGGATGATCTCAGCGCCATACGCACCCATGCTCTGACGGCGCTCGATGGAGAGATCTTCCGGCATGACGAGGACCATCTTGTAGCCGCGAACGGCCGCAGCCATCGCCAGCGCAATGCCGGTATTGCCGGACGTGGCTTCAATCAGCGTATCGCCGGGCTTGATGCGGCCGCGCAATTCGGCGTGCTTGATCATCGACAGCGCCGGACGGTCTTTCACCGACCCCGCCGGGTTGTTGCCCTCGAGCTTGCCGAGAATCACGTTGTTGCGGCGACGGATTTCGTCGTCGGGCAAACGCATCAGTTGTACCAGCGGCGTATTGCCGATGGTGTCTTCGATAGTCTTGTAGGCCATTGCGCTAAGCTGTTTCGGTCGGGAATCGGAACATTCTAATCCACCGGCCATGTCCGCGCTCAGGGGAGGGATTTCGGCCGGACATCGCAATGGCGATGCCCGGCCGCCCGTCGGGGCGTCAGAGCTTCGGTGCGCTAGCCGCCGACGGAGCCTTGGCCTTCTTGGATTTGGAGGGCTTTGCCGGGGCTGCGGCGGGCGCGGCCGCCGGCGCCGATGCCGCGGCAGGGGCCGCGCCCGCCTTGGCCGCCTTGGCATCCTTCGACTTCTTCGACCGGGTCGCCTTCGCGTCCGATGCGCCTGCGGCCGATGCCGCCACCGGAGCCGGCGTCGAGCGCTTGGCCGACATAGTCGCCGCACCTGGCGCCGCAGGCTTCATCGTCGAACCGGCGGCAGGCGTCGGCACAGGCGTCTTTTGAGTCGTCGTCGATGGGACAGGCGCCGCCGGCGTCATGGGCTTGGCGGTCGTCGCAGGTGCCACAGGCGTTTGCGCGGCAGGCGGCATCGGTTTGGCCGGTGCCGCAGGCGCCGCGGCCCCACCCTGCCCGTTGATCGTCATGCCTTCGGACTGAAGCGTGGTCACGGACTTGGCGCCCAGCCCCTTGACGCGTTTGGCAACGTCCGCCGCATCCTTGTAAGGGCCGTGGGCGTTACGCTCGTCGACGATGGCTTTGGATTTGACCGGCCCAATGCCCTTGAGCGATTCGAGCTGCGCCTGGTCGGCGGTATTGATGTCGACGGCAGCCATGGCCAGGCCGCACAGGGTGAAAAAGGCAACAACCGCCAGCAAGAACTTGCGAAGCATGATCTGTTCCTTATGAAGTCACTCGGGCCGATATCGCGGATATCGTGGACATCCTCGACACCCCGATTATGGCTTAACGTCCAGGAACGGCTACGGATGACATCGCACGCCCACAACATCAAACAAAACGGGGAGCCAGTGGGCTCCCCGTCCGTCTTGCGCTGTGACTCGCCATTTACTGCGCGAGCAACCAGCGCACGTACCGCGAGACGCCCTCACCCACCGTGTAGAAAGGCTGCTGATAACCACCCGATTGACGAAGATGATCAATGTTCGCCTGCGTAAAGCATTGGTACTTGCCGCGCAGCGCGTCGGGGAACGGGATGTACTCCACGAGTCCCTGCTTGACCAGTTCGTCGAGCGACAGCGCCGACTCCCCCGCTTCGGCGCGAAGCGTGTTGATCACGGCAACGGCGATATCGTTGAACGGCTGGGCACGGCCCGTGCCGAGGTTGAAGATGCCGCTTCGCTCAGGATGGTCGAAAAAGTGCAGGTTCACCTTCACCACGTCTTCCACCGACACAAAGTCGCGGCTTTGCGTACCGGCAGCGTAGCCGTTGTATTCACCGAAGAGCTTCACCCGACCATTGGCGCGGAATTCGTTGAAGTTGTGGAACGCGACCGAGGCCATACGCCCCTTGTGCGCCTCACGCGCGCCATAGACGTTGAAGTAGCGAAAACCGGCCACCTGACTCGGAAGCTTGCCGCCGGCCTCGCGCATCGCCCGACGCACGATCTGGTCGAACAGAAACTTCGAGTAACCGTAGACGTTGAGCGGTTTCTCGAATTCCCGTGCTTCCACAAACGTTTCCGACGCACCGTACGTCGCCGCAGACGAGGCGTAGAGGAACGGCACGGTCTGCGCCTGGCACGCTTCGAACAACGCACGCGTATAACGGAAGTTGTTCTCCATCATGTAGCGGCCGTCGGTCTCCATGGTGTCGGAGCAGGCGCCTTCGTGGAAAATCGCGCGCACACGGCCGAATTCACGACGCTGGAAGCGCGCGACGAAGTCGGTCTTGTCGAGGTAATCGCTGATCTCACAGTCGACCAGGTTGCGGAACTTGTCGGCGCGCGTGAGGTTGTCGACTGCCACGATGTTGGTTTCGCCGCGCTCGTTGAGGGCTTTGACGAGGTTGGCGCCAATGAATCCCGCGGCACCGGTCACGATGATGGTCATGTCAGTTCGGAAAAGAGTTCGGTGTAGTCCACAGTCGCCGTACCCAGCTTGCCGACGACAATACTGCCCGCGCGATTGGCGAGCACAACGGCCTGCGCGAGCGGCAGACCCGCAGAAAGCGATGCGGCGAGCGTTGCGATCACAGTGTCGCCCGCGCCTGAAACATCATACACTTCGCGTGCCTGCGCCGGCACGTGCAGCGCGCCGCTCGCGGTGAAGAGCGTCATGCCTTCTTCCGAACGCGTGAGCAACAGCGCCTCGAGATCAAGCGACTCACGCAGCGTCTGCGCGCGGGCTGTCAGGTCGTCTTCCGAGCGCCATTCGCCCACGACTTGCTGCAATTCAGAGCGGTTCGGCGTCAGGATGCTGGCGCCGCGATATCGCTCGTAATCACTGCCCTTCGGGTCCACGAGTACCATTTTGCCTGCGGCGCGCGCCGCTTCGATCATCGGCTGCACATGCGTCAGGCCGCCCTTGGCGTAATCCGAGAGCAGCACGACGTCGTAGCTGTCGAGCAGTTGACGATACTGATCAAGCACCGCCAGCAGCACTTCCCGGGCCGGCTGGTTCTCGAAATCGATGCGCAGCAATTGCTGCTGACGCGACACGATGCGCAGCTTGATCGTCGTCGCCAGATCGGCGTCGCGGGTCACAAAGGCCGTCACACCGCTCTCGTCGAGCAGGTCGACGACGCGCTCGCCCGGTTCGTCTTCCCCCAGCACGCAAAGCAGCCCGGCCTGCGCCCCCAGCGACGCGGCGTTGAGCGCCACGTTCGCCGCACCGCCCAGCCGCTCTTCGTTGCGCTTGACGTGCACCACCGGCACCGGCGCTTCCGGGGAAATGCGATTGACGTCGCCGAACCAGTAGCGATCGAGCATCACGTCGCCGACGATCAGCACGCGCGCGCGGCTAAACGCCGCGCGAGGCACGGTTGGCACGCCGGGTGCCTGCACCGTGCGCGTGAGCGAAGTTGCCGTCAAAGTCATCTGTCGTTCCTCGTAACTCAGGCCGACTCGTGCACCCCACGGCCGATGCCGTGGTACTCGATGCCCAGCTCCTTCATAGCGTCCGGTTCGTACAGATTCCGGCCGTCGAAAATCAGCGGCAGCGAAAGCGCCGCCCTCACGCGCGCGAAGTCCGGGCTGCGGAACGCTTTCCATTCCGTGACGATGACGAGCGCGTCGGCGCCCGTCAGCGTGTCGTTCTGCGTCGCACAGAAATCGATGCGGGCGTGCGCCTCGGCATCGTCTGCGAAGTCGAGCGCGACCACGCGGCGCGCTTCGTCGAGCGCCACCGGATCGTAAGCGCGCACCCGGGCGCCACGACGCACCAGCTCGGCGATGACGCGGCGGCTCGGGGCTTCGCGCATGTCGTCGGTATTCGGCTTGAACGCCAGCCCCCACAACGCGAACGTCTTGTCCGACAGATCGTCGCCGAGGCGGTTGACAATCTTGTCGATCAGCACGGCCTTTTGCGTTTCATTGACGGCTTCCACTGCGTTAAGAATTCGCAACGGCAGGCCATAGTCCTCGGCGGTGCGCACGAGCGCCTGGACGTCCTTCGGGAAGCACGAGCCACCGTAGCCGCAGCCGGAGTACAGGAAGTGGTAGCCGATACGCGGGTCCGAGCCAATGCCCTTGCGCACGTCTTCGATATCCACGCCGACGCGATCGGCCAGATTGGCCATCTCGTTCATGAACGAGATACGCGTGGCGAGCATGGCATTTGCCGCGTACTTGGTAAATTCCGCCGAGCGCACGTCCATGTACAGGGTGCGCTCGTGGTTGCGGTTGAACGGCGAATACAGGCGCTTCATCATCGCGCGCGCCTGTTGGCCGTCGGCGTCGTCGTCCACACCGATCACGATACGATCCGGGCGCATGAAATCGTCAACGGCCGCCCCTTCCTTCAGGAATTCGGGGTTCGAAACGACGGAGAACGACACGTTTTCGCCACGCTTGCCGAGTTCGTCAGCCACCGCAGCACGCACCTTGTCGGCCGTACCGACCGGCACGGTCGATTTATCGACGATGACCTTGAAGCTCTTGGCGTAGCGGCCGATGTTGCGCGCCGCGGCCACGACATATTGAAGGTCGGCCGAGCCATCTTCGTCCGGGGGCGTGCCCACCGCGATGAACTGAACGTCGCCATGGGCGACCGAGGCTTCGACATCGGTCGAAAATTGAAGGCGGCCAGCGGCGCGATTGCGCGCGATGACTTCCTGCAGGCCGGGTTCGTGAATCGGCACGCCGCCGTTGTTCAGGATTTCGATCTTGCGCGGATCGACGTCGAGGCAGAACACGTCGTTGCCGACGTCCGCCAGGCACGCCCCAGTGACGAGGCCGACGTATCCGGAGCCGATGATAGTGACTTTCATGATTGCGCGAACTAAGAGTAATTAGGAGGCCGCCGGCACGTCGACACGTCGCGGCGTATAGGTCTCCCAGCCGTTACAGCCGGGGCATTGCCAATAAAACAATCGCGCGCGGAAGCCGCACTGGTCGCAGACATACCGGGGCAACGACTTGGTACGCTGCGTGATGAGCTTGCCCATGAGCTGCAGGTCCGACTGCGTGTCGCCGTGCGCCGTGGCGGCATGGGCTTCGAGCAGGCGCACCATGCCGGGCGCGCTCGGCGCGCGGTGCATCTGTTCGCGCATGAGCTTGAGCGCCGCTTCCGGGCCTTCGAGGGCAATCGACTGCTCATAGACGATCTCCAGCAGATCGTCAGACGGATTCTTGCGCAGCGCATCGCTCAGCACGGCGAGCCCTTCTTTCGCCCGGCCCAATGCCTCATACGCCCGCATCAGGCGCTTGGCCGCCAGGCCGAGGTACACCGGATTCTGCTGCTCGATGGTGCGAAGCACGCGCAACGCGCCTTCGGCGTCGCCCGCAGCGAGCAGCATGTCGCCGCGCAGCAGCGGCGCACGCACGTTGGCGGGATTGACCGCGAGCGCAGCGTCCAGCGCTTGCGTAACGGCGTCGGCGTCCTTGCGTTGCAGCGCTTCCTGCGCCAGCTCGCAGTGGAACTGCGCGATCTCCTTGCGGTACGACACGGCAGGGTCGAGGTCACTCAGCGCCTCGGCCTCGGTCAGCGCCTTATGCCATTCCTTCTCGATCTGATAGATCGTGAGCTTTGCATGTTGCGCTGCCTTGGCATAAGCCCCAGTGTGCAGTCGGCCGAACGCCTCTTCGGCACGGTCTAGCAACCCCGCCTTGAGAAAATCGTGGCCGAGTTCGTAGAGCGCGTGCTCATGATCGGCTGACGGCAGGTCATGGCGCGAGAGCAGGTTCTGGTGCACACGAATGGCGCGCTCCGTCTCGCCGCGACGACGGAACAGACTACCCAGCGCGAAGTGCAGCTCGGTGGTCTCGGGATCAAGCTTGGCGACTTCGATGAAGGCATCGATCGCCTTGTCGGGCTGCTCGTTGAGCAGGAAGTTCAGACCGCGAAAGTAGGACGCCGGCAGATTACGGCTCTCGGAGAGCAAGCTGCGCAGATCCAGGCGTGCGGCCACCCAGCCGCAGCCAAAAATCACGGGGATGGCCAATAGCCACCAGACCTCGAATTCCATGAATGCGTGTTGTCGTTGAAACAGTCGATGAAGAGGGCGAGCGTCGCGCGCCGTGTCGCCCGAATTAGACCGGCGGTAGCATCGGCGGTTGATCCCCCGCCTCGGGGTCGCGTTGTGCACGGGCCAGATCGCGCCGCGTGCGGCGTAGCTCCAGGCGCTGACGCATCAGGCTCGGCAATGTCGCGAGCACGCCGATGACGCCACCGACCACGAAAAACGCCAGGCCGATCATGATGAGCGGTGCCGTCCACGTATGCCCCAGGAAAAGGTTCAACGTGACTTCGCCCGTGTTGGCGAGCGCGAGACACAGCAACACCACAAACACGATGAGACGAACGATCCAAACAATCAGCTTCATGCCGAAAGGCTCCTGCGGCAGGGTTGCCGTATGTTTTGCGACTTGAGCGGCCACGGGCCACGGCGTCGATGCCGCCGACGCACCCGGGCCGGCACGTGGCCGTATTGTACCGGATGTGCTCCGTCAGGCGCCGTTACTGCAGCAAGCTTCACGTTGGCGTCAGTGGCCCGCACGTCTTGCCGCCAAATGCAAAAAAAGCGCCCGAAGGCGCTTTTCTCGCGTAGTAGATCCCAAAGGGCCTTATTGGTCCGACGCCTTGTGATCAACCCGCTCTCGCAACTCCTTGCCGGGCTTGAAGTGCGGCACGAATTTCTCCGGCACCATCACTTTCTCACCCGACTTCGGATTGCGGCCGACACGCGGTGGCCGACGGTTGAGCCCGAAGCTACCGAAACCGCGGATCTCGATTCGATGACCGCGCGCAAGCGCGTCTGCCATCGCATCGAGAATGGTCTTCACCGCGAAATCGGCATCCTTGAGCACCAACTGGGGAAACCGCGCCGCCAACTGGTTGACCAATTCAGACTTGGTCATAGGCCTTGGACCTTACTGATTCTGGCTGTCCAGCTTGGCTTTGAGCAGGGCACCCAGATTCGTGGTGCCGCTCGCTGCCGAGCTATCCGACGACATCTTGCTGATCGCTTCTTGCTGTTCAGCCGAATCCTTCGCCTTGATCGACAGGTTGATGTTGCGCGACTTGCGATCGATGTTGACGATCATTGCATTGACCGCTTCACCTTCCTTGAGCACGTTGCGGGCATCTTCCACACGGTCGTGCGAAATTTCCGAAGCGCGCAGGTAACCTTCGACGTCTTCACCCAGCGACACGACGGCACCCTTCGGGTCGACCGCCTTGATGGTACCGTCAACGATCGAGCCCTTGTCGTGAATGGCCACGAACGAGTTGAACGGATCGCCTTCGAGCTGCTTGATGCCCAACGAGATGCGTTCCTTCTCGACGTCGATGCCCAGAACCACGGCTTCGACTTCGTCGCCCTTCTTGTACTTGCGCACGGCGTCTTCGCCGGTTTCGCTCCACGACAGGTCCGACAGGTGAACCAGGCCATCGATGCCGCCCGGCAGACCAATGAACACGCCGAAGTCGGTGATCGACTTGATGCCGCCCTTGATCTTGTCGCCCTTCTTGAAGTTGCGCGAGAAGTCGTCCCACGGGTTCGCCTTGCACTGCTTCATGCCCAGGCTGATACGACGACGGTCTTCGTCGATCTCGAGCACCATGACTTCGACTTCGTCGCCCAGCTGGACAACCTTGGTCGGTGCAACGTTCTTGTTGGTCCAGTCCATTTCCGACACGTGAACCAGGCCTTCGATGCCCGATTCCACTTCGACGAATGCGCCGTAGTCGGTAATGTTGGTGACCTTGCCGAACAGGCGGGTGCCTTGCGGGTAGCGGCGAGCAATGCCTTCCCACGGATCGTCGCCGAGTTGCTTGACGCCCAGCGAGACACGGCCCTTCTCTTGATCGAACTTGAGGATCTTGGCGGTGACTTCCTGGCCAACCGACAGCACTTCGCTCGGGTGACGCACACGACGCCAGGCGATGTCGGTGATGTGCAGCAGGCCGTCGATACCGCCGAGGTCGACGAATGCGCCGTAGTCGGTGATGTTCTTGACCACGCCCTTGACGATCGCGCCTTCCTTGAGCGTCTCGAGCAGCTTGGCGCGCTCTTCACCCTGGGTGGCTTCGATCACGGCACGACGCGAGAGCACAACGTTGTTGCGCTTGCGATCGAGCTTGATCACACGGAATTCGAGGGTCTTGCCTTCGTACGGGGTCGTGTCCTTGACCGGACGCGTGTCCACCAGCGAGCCCGGCAGGAATGCGCGGATGCCGTTGACCATGACGGTCAGGCCGCCCTTGACCTTGCCGGTAATCGTGCCGGTCACGAGCTCGCCCGATTCGAGGGCCTTTTCCAGTTGCAGCCACGAGGCCAGACGCTTGGCCTTGTCGCGCGACAGCACGGTGTCGCCGTAGCCGTTTTCCAGGGCGTCGATCGCCACGGAAACAAAATCGCCGGCCTGAACTTCGACCTCGCCCTGATCATTCAGGAATTCTTCGATAGGGATGTACGCTTCGGACTTGAGCCCGGCGTTGACGACCACAAAGTTGTGGTCAACCCGAACGACTTCTGCGCTGATGACTTCACCAGCACGCATGTCTTGACGGGAGAGCGACTCTTCGAAGAGTGCCGCGAATGATTCGTTAGTCGAGGTTTGCAGGTCGGACATAAATGTGGATTACGCCGCTGACGTCCGTCACCCGAAGGGGGGGTTGACGATCACGCACAACGGTTGGGTTAAAGGTTGACAAAGCCACGACGGGTGACTGCATGAAACACCCTGTCAGGCGCCTTGCGGATACTGCACCTGCGCGAACCATTCGAGCACCTGGGCCACCGCCTGATCGACGTTCAGCCCCGACGTGTCGAGTACCCGCGCACCCTCTGCTGGCCGTAGGGGCGCTTCGGCACGGGTACGATCCCGCGCATCGCGCGCCTCAAGATCCAGCATCAGACTGTCTATGTTAGCAGAAAATCCTTTTTCTATCAATTGCTTATAACGCCTCTCGGCGCGCGCCTGCGGTGTGGCCGTCAAAAACACCTTCAGATCGGCCTCCGGGAAGATCACCGTGCCCATGTCGCGACCGTCCGCAACGAGGCCTGGCGCGGTCTTGAAGGCCCGCTGAAGCGACACGAGCGCGTGACGGACCGCCTTGTGCACGGCGATGCTCGATGCCCGGTTGCCGATCGCCTCGGCGCGTATCGCGTCGGTGACGTCCTCCCCGGCCAGCCAGATGCGCTGCTCCTTGAACCGCACATCGAGCGTCTCTGCGAGCACCGTCAGCGCCCCGACGTCGTCCGGATCGATCCCGTGCCGGGCGCTCGCCAGCGCCGTCAGCCGGTACAGCGCCCCACTGTCGAGATAGTGAAAGCCCAATGCATCGGCCACACGGTGTGCCACCGTCCCTTTGCCGGATGCCGTTGGGCCATCCACCGTAATGACCGGAATCGAGTCGTCCACCATCGTGAAATCAGGCATCCCTTCGTCTCTGTGTGTTCAAAACATCAAAAAATGAAATCTCGTGCGCAAATAGTAATGATTACTATTTTTGCGCAGGCACCATTGGCGCGTCCCGAAAACTCGGCCGCCGCGCAAGATCGCGATTATCCCTTAGCCAGTCCGAATGGGGGTCTCTACGCACGGGAGGGCGACATGCCCCGTGGCTCGCACCGATGAATCGGGCGCCCGGGCGCGCTCAAGGGCACGGGTGAGATAGATCCCGACCACCGGGCCGCGGCGGCCACGAGGGGCGCTATGCGAATTCGCTACCGCACGTTGTCCCGCCTTCAAACTGCCCGGGGTTAGGGTGGCAATGGGGGATCGCGACCATCGATTCGGCGACCGGCAGCGAACTCAAGCAACGCTGACCTGACCAGTATAGCCGTCGTGCCTCGCGCACGACTGACGCGCCGCCGGAATCGCGGTCTCGCGGCGGCAGGGGGCGCGACCGGCCGATGGATCCGATCGCTTCCCTTGCCCTGATTTCACTTGAAATCATCGGACGCGATGCCGAGGCGCCGCATCTTGTCGTACAAGGTCTTTCGGGGAATGCCCAGCTTTTCGCAAGCGAGCGATGCGCGTCCGCCGGACGCGCGCAACGCCTCTTCGATGAAACGCCGCTCGAACAGGTTCATCTGCTCGTCGAGCGTGCGCGGCGTCCCCTGCGGGCCGTCGTCCGGATCTCCGGTCCCGAGTCCGAGCGTAAAGCGCTCGGCGACGTTGCACAGTTCGCGCACGTTTCCGGGCCACGGGCGCGCCATCAGCCGATTCAGACGCTCGGCGCCGATCTCCGGCACCGGACGACCGTACGCCGCCGCCGCCCGCAGCACAAAGTGCTCGAACAGCAGCGGAATGTCTTCCCGACGCTCCCGTAGCGAGGGGATCTCGAGCACGATCACCCCAAGCCGATAGTAGAGATCGTCGCGAAACCGCTGCTGGCGGGCGAGCTCGAGCAGATCCGCCTTCGTCGCGGCAATGATCCGGCAATTCATCGGCAGCAGTTCGTTCGAGCCAATCCGCTCGAACTGGCGCTCCTGAAGCACACGCAGGAACTTGACCTGAAGTGCCATCTGCATCGTCTCGATCTCGTCGAGAAAGAGCGTGCCGGCCTGCGCATATTCCAGCTTGCCGATGCGACGTTTCAACGCCCCCGTGAACGAGCCAGCCTCATGGCCGAACACTTCGCTCTCGAATAGCGATTCGGGAAGGCCCGCGCAGTTCAGCGCGGCAAAGGGTTTGTCGCGGCGCGGGCCGAAGTCGTGCAGGCAGCGCGCAACCAGTTCCTTGCCGGTGCCCGTCTCGCCGAACACCAGCACGTTCGCATCGGTATTGGCCAGTTCGAGGATCAGCTTGCGCAAATGCTCCACGGGTCGCGAATTCCCGAGGATCCTCGCATCGATACGATCACGACTCTCGAGCTGCCTGCGCACGGCCGTCAGTTCGAGCGTAAGCCGTCGGTGCTCGAGCGCACGTCGCGCAAGCTCGACGATCCGCTCCGACGCGAACGGCTTTTCAACGAAGTCGTAAGCGCCGAGGCGCATGGCCTGTACCGCCATCGCGATGTCGCCGTGCCCGGTCACGAGAATGACTGGCATCGACGCGCTCATTGCCTTCACGCGTTCGAGCAGTTCGAGTCCCGTCATGCCGGGCAGACGCACATCGCTGACGACAATACCCGGAAAATCGCCGTCGATGTGCTCAAGCGCCTCCTCGGCGCTTCCAAACGCGTCGACCTCGATGTCCGCTAGCTGCAACGCCTGGACAGTACCGAGCCTCACTGCCGCGTCATCCTCCACGAGCAGCACGCGCAAGCTGTCTGGGATCACGGGTTGCCCTCCCTGTACGTACGTAGATAAATACTGAACTCGGCGCCGCCCTCCGGCCGGCCGGAGGCTTTCAGCGAACCGCTGAACTCACGCACGATGCCCTCGGAGATCGCCAACCCGAGGCCCAGCCCCGTGCCCTGCTCCTTCGTCGTGAAGAACGGCTCGAAGAGCCGCGCGCGCACAGCCTCGGAAAGCCCCATGCCGGTATCGCGCACCCGGATCACGGTCGTATTGCCATCCGCCTCGACCGTCACCTCAAGGCGTCGCACCGGGGTGATGGCCATCGCGTCGAGCGCGTTCGTGAACAGGTTCACGAGCACTTGCTCGAGCCGATTGGCATCGGCGAGCACGCGGGCATCGGCCAATTGCGCGTCGAACATGAGCTCGACCCGCTCCTTTCGCAGCCGCTGTCCAACGAGGAACAACGCGTTATTGATCGCCTCGGCGGCAACGACAGGCTGGAGCTGCGTCGGCGCCTTGCGGGCGAAGCGCTTCAGTTGCGACGTGATCCGCCCCATTCGCTCTATCAACTCGCCGATCATCCGAAGATTGGCCTCGGCGTGACTCGGCCGCCCCCGTTCGAGGAATGTCAGCGCGTTGTCCGACAGCGTGCGTAGCGCCGCGAGCGGCTGATTGAGCTCGTGGGTGACGCCCGCCGCCATCTGCCCGAGCGCCGCCATCTTGCCCGCCTGCACAAGCTCCTCGAATGCCGCCTTGAGCTGCGCCTCGGTTTCCCTGTGCATCGCGACCTCGTGCTCCAGATTGCGGTTCGCGCGGCTCAGCGCCGCAGTGCGCCGCGCGACCTTGCGCTCGAGCTCCTCGTTCAGTTGCTGCAGCGCCTCGCGCAGTGCCAGCCGTTGGGCGACAATGCGCCGTCGCTGCCACACCGTCAGCGCCAGCACGACGACGAATGCGAGCCCGAGCGCGGCCGATCGGGCCAATGCACGCGCCACCGCTCGCGCAGGCGCGAGATTCGACAGCACGACAATGTGCCAGTCGGTGCCCGATACGGGACGGGTAACGACCAGGAATTCGGTTGGAAACGGCTGAGGGGTCGGCAGGCTGGCGGCCAGCGGATTGTCGCGCGCCACCGACTCGATCCACGCATTGGGTGCGAGTGTGCGCTCGATGGTGAAGCCAGCGGGCATGAGTGCCCCCGGCGCATCGTACTGGTGCGTACTCACGATCTCGGCGCGCGCGGCCGCCGACAGCGGACGTAGTGTCCTGTATTTGAGCCCCGGCACCGACGACAGCATGATCACGCCATGCGAATCGACGGCGAGCACGGGCTCGGCGCCCTGTCGCCAGACCGATTCGATCCGGTCGAGATTGACCTTGAGCGTCACGACGCCAAGCACGCGATGCGCGTCGTCATAGATCCGTTCGGCCAGAAAATAGCCCGCCTCATTGCTCACGGTGCCCAGCCCGTAGAAACGGCCATGGCCGTCTCGCATGGCGCCGATAAAGTACGGGCGGAACGAAAAGTTCGACCCGACGAACGTCTTCGGCTGGTTCCAGTTGCTCGCCGCGAGCGTGTTGCCTTGCTTGTCCATCACGTAGAACGCGCTGGAGCCCGCGTCTGCATTGACGGTCTGCAGATACGCATTGACCCGCGCGACCAGATCGCGATCGGTCGGATGGCGCAGCATCGAGAGCACGTCGGCATTCAGGCTCGCGAGCGACGGCAGATAGCTATAGTGTCGAACCTCGCTCGTCAGCGCGTTCTCGTAGCCGTCGAGCCGGTGCGCAGCGGTGTCTCGCAGCGTGCGAATCTCCACCTGCTCCGCGTAACGATAGGCCACCCATGCGCCCACCACCGTCAGCAAGGCGAACGCGACCACGAGCGCGAGCAAAACACGCGTGCGACGCGACGTTGCGCTGACGAACTTCACGACCGCCTCCCCGCAAGCCCGCGCCCCGCGGGCCCGCGAACGTCCATTGCCCACCGCCCCATCGCACCGTCTCCTCTGAAGCCATCATTCTAACGGTGCGGCGACCGACGACCATCGGCACAAGCGCTTGTCCGGCGTACCCGATCCCCGTGCTCCGCTCGATCCTCTGGCGGGAGGGGGCCTCATCAGGCCCGCGTCCTGCGTCCGCGACGACAACGCGTCGACATCCCGGACATCGTTCGCCAAACGAACCTTACAGCCCGAAGTAAGTCTCGCGCACGGCGTCGCTCGCTTCGAGCTCCGCGCGCGAGCCCGACACGCGAACCTTGCCGTGATCGAGCAAGTAACCGCGATCGGCAAGATCGAGGAACGCGATATTCTGCTCCGCGATCAGCAACGAGGTTCCGTCGCCAATGGCCGTGCGCAACGCGTCGATCACGTGCTTGACGAACACCGGCGCGAGACCGGAGGACGGCTCGTCCATCAACAGGAGGCGGGGTTCGGCGATGAGCACCTTCGCGATGCCGAGCATCTTGCGTTGCCCCCCCGACAGGCTTGCCGCGGCAGCACGCCGCTTCGCCGCCAGTGCGGGAAAAAGCGCGAACAACACTTCCTTGCGCTGACGGATTTTCGCTTCGGGCATGAAATAGCCGCCGAGCGCGATGTTCTCGTCGATCGACAGCGTCGGAAATACACCGAGCTCCGACATGAATGCGATGCCGCGCCGAATCCGCTGATCAGGCCGCAGCGTGTCAATGCGCTCGCCGTCGAGCGTGATGCGCCCGCCCTTGCACGGCAATAGCCCAATCAGCGTGCGCAGCAGCGTCGTCTTGCCCGCGCTGTTTGCACCGAGCAACAACACGGTTTGCCCGGGCTCGACCCGCATATCGACGCCCCAGAGCACCTGCATGTCCCCATAGCCGGCCTCCACGCCTTCGATTACCAGGGATGCCGTCATCATGCCGCTCCAATAAATGCAGCGATCACCTCGGGGTCGCGCGCTGCCGACGCGAGCGGTCCCTCGAACAACATGCGCCCGGCGCCGAGCACGATCACACGTTCGGTGATGCGGTTGAGAAAATCGAGCAAGTGCTCGACCACGATCATCGCGATGCCACGTGCCGACAGTCGTTGCAGCAACTCGGCAATCACATTCAATTCCGCGGGATTGAGCCCCGCACCAATCTCGTCGACCAGCAGCAATTGCGGCCGCGTGGCGAGCGCCCGTCCGAGATCGAGCAGCTTCTGTTGATTCACCGTCAGCGAACCCGCGACACGCGACGCCACACTGGCGAGACCGATGTCTTCGAGAATCGGTCCGATCTCGCGGGGATCCAGACGCACGCTGCGCGCCGCGACTTCAACGTTCTCGTGCACGGTCATGTCGCGAAACACCTTCGGCACCTGAAACGTACGGTTGATGCCAAGGTGTACACGCCGGTGCATCGGCATGCGGTTGATCGTTTGCCCGAGGAAATCGATCGCGCCCTCGTCCGCCTGCAGGAGCCCCGAGATCACGTTGATGGTCGTCGTCTTGCCGGAGCCATTCGGGCCGACGAGACCGACGATCTCGCCGGGCACGACAGCAAAGTTCACATCGTTGAGCACGACCTGTGCGCCGAAGCGCTTGTGAACGCCCACGAGTTGCAACAATTCAGAAGACATGGATACCCCGACGTTGCAGCAGCGACAGGAGGCCACCCGGCAGAAACAGCACGAGCAGCACGATGAGACCGCCATAGATGAACTGGAAGTACTGTGGCGTGGAAATCCCGATCGCCGCGTACAGGACGTAGAGCAGCCCCGCGCCGACAATCGGCCCGATGACCGTGCCGACGCCGCCGAAGAGTGCGAACACGATGGCGAACACCGAGAACTGCAACGTGAACACCGCGTCGGGATAGAACACCGAGATGCCCCATGCGTAGGTGCCGCCCGCGAGCCCGGCGATCAATGCCGACACCAGCCACGCGACGAGACGCGCCTGCACAACGTTGACGCCCGCCATCGCCGCGCTCACCGGATCCTGCTTGACCGCACGCAGCGACATGCCAAAGCCGGACGTGCGGAAGTACGCCGCAAATGCGCACGCGATGAGCAAAACGCCGAGCATGCAGGCGTAGCTTGCGTCCGGACTGTAGACCTGTTCGATCTTGAGTCCGTAGGGGCCGCCGGTCACGTCGGACAGGTTCGGGTTCGACACAACGAAGTAGATGATCTGCGACGCCGCGAGATTCGCAATCGAGAAGTAGGCGCCCGAGAGCCGCAACAGCGGCCCGAGCACCAGCCCGAGCAGTGCGGCCGCGAGGCCGCCGCCCGCGACGCACGCGAGAATGGGCAGGTGCGTATGAAGCACGAGCAGCGACGTTGCATAGGCACCACTGCCGAAAAAGCCCACATAGCCGAACGGCAAATAGCCGGTGAAGCCGTACAGCAAGTTGAGTCCCTGTGCCAGCACGATAAACGTCATGATCGTGAACAGCAGCGACTGGTTGGCGTACACATGAGGTGCCACGAGGAAGATCGCGGCAACCACTGCAAGCGTGATAGCCGGTGCGCGCAAGCGTCGCGGCGCCGTCTGTCCGGTGGGGTTCAGAGTGGTATCAAGCAAGACGCACCGCCTTTCCGAGCAAGCCCGAGGGACGAATGAGCACAATGATCAACAGCAGCGCATACGGCACTACGTTCGACCACGACGAGTAATAGGTTTGCATCAGCATCGTGCCGAGACCGAACACGAGCCCGCCGGCAATCGTGCCAAGCGGATTGCCAAGGGAGCCGATGACCACGATCGCGAACGCGGTCGTGGTGAGGTTGTCGCCAAGATCGGGCGACACCGAGCCGAGGAGATACGGCACGAACACGCCCGCGATGCCCGCGAGCGCGAGACCTGCGACGAACGCAATGGTCGACACACGGCGCACGTCGATTCCGGTGGCAACGGCCTCTTCCCGATTGGCCATCACTGCGCGAGTTGCATAGCCGAACCGCGTGCGCGAGAAATACAGCCACAGCACAACCAGCGCCGCAACGCTGATGCCGGCGGCCCACCACCAACTATCGGGAAACTGCTGGCCGAAGGCCCCCAGATTGCCGCTGCCGAGCGCATCGTCGGGCAACGAGCGCTGGTCGGCGCCGAACATCAGTACCGTCAACGACTCGAGCATCTGGCCAATGCCGAAGAACAGGATGAACGACAGCATCTCCGGGTCGTCGCTGCGCTGCAGTCGCGGCACGACGGCCCGATACATCGGCCAGCCAATGATCGCTGCCGCGGCCACCGACACGGGAATGGCCCACAACGGACTCAGGCCGAAATGATGCGAGACCATCCACGCCGCATAGCTGCCCAGCACGATGAACTGCCCGTGCGCGAGATTGATGATACGCATCACGCCGAACACGAGATTGAGTCCCAGGCCGACCAGCGTGAAGAAGATACCGTACAGAATGCCGCCCATGACGGCATAAGCAAGAAGTTCCACGTTCGTCCCTTCGCAAGCGAGGATGTCGTCGCCGGCGCCGTCGTTCGGCGCCGGCCGGTTCCTGATCAGACGATGCGACTGACGATCAGTGCGTCGGCGCCGGATACACCGGCTTGCCGGTCGCATGCGAGTCCGGATACACGACGACGAACTTGAGCCCCTTGTTGCCGTCCGGCACCATCTGGGCGACCGGGAACGGTTGGCCGAGCTGCGCCCCGTTCGCATTGATCTGGAACGGCCCCAGCAGCGTGGTCGTCTTTCCGGACATGTCCATCAAGGCCTGATGGAAGGCCGGTTGTGCAAACGTCGGTGCGTCGCCAAGCATCTTCTCCATGACAATGCCCGTGTTGTAACCGGCCGAGTCGAGGAAGGTCGGATCCTTGTGTTGGTCGGCCTGGAACGCCTGCACAAATTGCGCGGTATTCATCCCGTAAGTGACCTTGTCGTACTTGACCAGCGGCGGCGTGGGGTACGTGTACGTGTAGGCGAGCGCATCGACCCCCGCATTCTTCGTGAGCAGTTGCAGCAGTTGCCCCGGGAAGATCGTGAACGTCATGTCGAAATGCAGGCCGCTTTGCGACAGCGCGCGCAGGAATGCGATGTCGTTCGGCGCGTAGCCGAATTCAAGCAACGCCTGGGGATTGGCGGCCTTCGCCGTGTGCAGCAGCACGTTGTAGTTCGATTCCGTGGTCGGCACGCTGTGGTAGAACACCGGCGTCACGCCTCCCTTCGCGAGTTCCGCCTTCATCGTTTCGGCTTGCGAGGCATCGAAATCGTTCGCGCCGTAGACAATCGCCACGCGCTTGATCTTCTGCTTGAGGAGGAAGTTGGCGAGCGGCACCGGCCAGACCGTCGACGACGGAATACTCACATCGGCGAGGTAATCGGTCTTCTGAGTGAAGAAGTTCGCCCCCGAGCCGGTCGGATCGATCAACAGCATGTGGTGCTCAGCCGCGAGCGGCACCGCGACCGACGTCAGCACCGACCCAAAGTCGGCCACGAGGATGTCGACCTTGTCCTGCGTGATCAACTGGTTATAGAGCGTGGTGGCCGTGGACGTCGAACTCTGGTCGTCGTACGCCACGATCTTCACGGGAATCTTCTTGCCGTATGCCTTGACGAGCACCCCGCCCTGCTTGTTGACGGTGTCGGCCCAGAACTTCAGCCCTTCGTATTGCCCCTGGGAAGCCACCGCGAACGGGCCAGTGCTCGCGTAGAGCGTGCCAATACTGATCTGTGCTGGCGCCTGTGCAGCTTGCGCCCCCAGGCTGGCGAACGCGCAAGCGATCGCGGCGGCGGTCATTTTCAGCGAAGTGGCGGTTTTACGGGTCAGTCGCGCGTGCATTGAAATCTCCTCTGGATCGTTTTGACATCAAGACCTGTCCACGCCGCGCGGCGAAAGCCGCAATGACGCACGTGGTCAGGGTTCTGCTACGTGGGAAGCGAATGGGAACCGACGGCCTGAGGCCGGGCCGGTTGGGCCCGGTGGGTCAGTAAATGGGAAGGCGGGTGAATGTCATGACATGTCTCCTGATGATCGATATTCGATTGTTTGGAGAACGTTATGCAATTCGCATGCCAATCACATCGGCGAACGCAATGCCTTGATGCAGCACGGTGCCCGCGTGTCGCGACATGCGCATTGCGCGAAAATCCGCACAAATGCGCCGACGGGTGGCTGGGAAAAGTGACGTCCGGCCGGCTCGCGCCTGATGCGCCTGATGCGCCTGATGTGCCGGATGTACCGGATGTGCCGGATGCGCCGGATGTGCCGGATGTGCCGGATGTGCCGGATGCGCCGGATGTGCCGGATGTGCCGGATGTGCCGGATGTGCCGGATGTGCCGGATGCGCCGGATGCGCCGGATGTGCCGGATGTGCCGGATGTGCCGGATGTGCCGGATGTGCCGGATGTGCCGGATGTGCCGGATGTGCCGGAGAGGCCGAAAGCGCCGGAGAGGCCGGATGTTTCCGGGGCGAGGCAGGCAGAGCACGCCGATCCCGAGCCGCGCGGCACGCGGGGCTATGCAGATAGACAGGAGGGAAATTGAGGTGCACCGGGCGGTCGATCTCGTGCCAGGGGCCTGGCCACGCACACGGCCAGCGTGATCGGCCCCCGAGTGGTCTTCCGACAATCAGGGGCCGACGCGCGTACGTACCGTCAGTTCTGCCCTTTCAACAACGGCGTGCGACCCAGCATTTGCAACGCGCTAGGACGCAACGCGCGCAAACTCGGTGAAATACGTCGGGAACGTCTTGGCAACGCATTTCGGATCGTTGATCGTCACCGGCACGCCGCCCAGGCTCACGAGTGAGAAGCACATCGCCATACGGTGATCGTCGTAGGTGTCGATGGCCGCGTTCGGTGTGAGTGCGGCGGGCGGCGTGACACGCAAATAGTCCGTGCCCTCCTCCACCGTTGCCCCCACCTTGCGCAGTTCGATTGCCATGGCGGCCAAACGATCCGTTTCCTTCACGCGCCAGCTTGCGATATTGCGCAGCGTGGTGGTGCCGTCCGCGAAAAGGGCGGCGACCGCGATCGTCATTGCTGCGTCGGGAATGTGATTGAAGTCCATGTCGAGCGAACGCAGCTTGCCGCTCGGCGTGTCGACGCCGTGCACTTCAATGGCGTCGTCGAACAGTGTGACGCGCGCGCCCATCGCCGCGAGGGCGTCCACGAAACGCACATCGCCCTGAATGCTGTCGCGGCCGACGCCTTCCACGCGCAGCGGTCCGCCCCCAATGGCCCCGGCGGCGAGGAAGTACGACGCCGACGACGCATCGCCTTCGACCCGGACCTCGCCCGGACTCCGATACTTCGCGCCGCCGGCATCCGCCGCCGGCAACGTGAAGCGCGACCATCCGTCTTGCCGGACATCGATGCCGAAGCGCCGCAACAGTCGCAGCGTGATGTCGATGTACGGCTTGGAAATCAGCTCTCCCTCGACTTCAACGACGATCTCGCCCGTTGCCGACGGCAACAGCGGCAACGTGAGCAGCAACGCGGTAAGGAACTGGCTCGACACATCGCCACGCACGCGAATGGGCGCCGACGGTGCGGCCACATCGGCCGGCTGGATATGCAGCGGGGGATAGCCGGCGTTACCGACGTAATCGATATGCGCGCCGAGCTGACGCAAGCCGTCAACCAGGTCGCCGATCGGGCGTTCGTGCATACGCGCCACCCCTGAGACCGCATAGTCGCCGTGGCTAAGCGCGAGCGCCGCCGTCAGCGGACGAATGGCCGTGCCCGCGTTGCCCATGAACAGCTTGGCCGTCTTGACGGGAAATGCACCGCCGCAGCCCTCAACGATGAAATCGCGCGAGTCACCGACCTGCGTACATTTGACGCCAAGCGTCGCCAAGGCGTCGAGCATGACCTTCGTGTCGTCCGACGCGAGCAGGTCGCGCACGCGGGTTGTGCCGTGGGACAACGCGGCGAGCAGCAATACGCGGTTCGAGATACTTTTCGAGCCGGGCAGGCGCAGCGTGCCTTCGGCGTGTCCGTAAGGACCCAGATCGAGCGTTTCCATTACTTTTCCTGTTGCTTGGCCCAGTTCGTGCGCGCCTGGCTGGTGCGCGCGAAGACGGCCTCGAGACCGGCGCCGTCACCGGCATCGATCAATTGACGCAAACCCGCGAGCGTCGCGACGTAGCCATCGAGTTCGGCGAGCAGTGCCTCGCGATTGGCCATACAGATATCGCGCCACATTTCCGGATTCGATGCCGCGATGCGCGTAAAGTCGCGAAAACCACCGCCCGCGAAACCGAATTTCGAGGCAGCGTCGGGGGCTTCGAGAATCTGCGCGATGAGCGCGTACGAGAGAACATGCGGCAGGTGACTGACCGACGCGAATACGCGATCGTGCTGCGTCTCGGACATTTCCGACACACGCGCCCCGGTCGCCTCCCACATCGCGCGCACCCGCGCGACGTCCTCGTGACGATTGTTCGTTTGCGGACACAGCACGACGCGCCGGTCGAGATACAAATCGGCTTTCGCTGCATCGACACCGGACAATTCCGCCCCGGCGATAGGGTGCCCCGGCACGAAGCGCCAGACTTCGTCGCCCAGTGCGGCCTTGGCGGCGGTTACGGCGTCCGTTTTGGTACTTCCCGCGTCGGTCACGATCGTATCGCCACCGAGAAACGGGCGGATCGCCGCGAGCAATGCGGGCGTCTGCGCCACCGGCGCCGCGAGCACGACGATATCGGCCCCCGCCACGGCCTCGGCCATTGACACGGCAGCCCGATCGATCACACCGAGTTCGCGCGCGCGCGCCAGCGACGCCTCGCTGCGCCCGACGCCAACGACTTCCTTCACGGCACCCGCGGCCTTGAGCGCACGTGCGAGCGAACCGCCAATCAGGCCGACGCCGCAGATGACGAGTTTATTCAGACTCATGGTGTTTCGTCCGCCGCCCCGTTATGCGGAGCGCGGGTATGACCCGAGCACTTTGCAATAAGCCGCGTTCTGACGGAGCGCGTCGAGCGCCTTGGCGACATTGGGATCGTCGCGATGCCCCTCGAAATCGACGTAGAAGTAATACTCCCACGCGCCGCTTTTGGCCGGACGCGACTCGAAGCGCGTCATCGACACGCCATTGTTCGCCAGCGGTTCGAGTAACGCTACCACGGCACCGGCGCGATTCGGTACCGAGAGAATCAGCGATGTTTGATCGTGGCCGCTCGGCGCCGGATCCTGCGTGCCGACAACGACGAATCGCGTGCGGTTGTGCGGATCGTCCTGCACGTGCGCGTAGGCCACCTGCAGTCCGTACTGGGTCGCCGCGGACTCGCCGGCAATCGCCGCAATGGTCGGATCGGCCGACGCCATACGCGCCGCCTCAGCATTGCTCGACACCGCCTGCCGCTCCAGCAGCGGAAAATGCGCCGTAAGCCAGTGCTGACATTGGGCGAGCGACTGCGCATGCGAGCAGATGCGCTTGACCCCGTCGAGCGTGCCCGAGAGCGACATCAGATTGTGATGAATCGGCAAAGCCACTTCGCCGCTGATCGTCAGCGGACTTTGCAGCAGCAGGTCCAGCGTGCGCGACACGACACCCTCGGTCGAATTCTCGACCGGCACGACGCCGAAGTCCGCGCTGCCGGCCTCGACGGCGCGGAACACCTCGTCGAGCGACGGGCACGGCAAGCCTTTCACGCTTTGTCCGAAGTAGGCAAATGCCGCCTGTTCGCTGTAGGTGCCGGCCGGCCCCAGGTAAGCGACCGTCATGACCTTCTCCAGCGCACGGCTGGCCGACATGATCTCGCGCCAGATCGACGCCAGATTGTCGCCATACAACGGGCCGTCGTTGGTTTGTTGCAGACGCGAAATGACCTGCAATTCGCGCTCAGGCCGGAACACCGGCGCGCCGAAACGCTTCTTGACTTCGCCCACTTCCAGGGCGACGGCGGCGCGTTGGTTGAGCAGTTTCAGAAGCTGCGCGTCGATGTCATCGATTTTCTCCCGCAAGGGGCGCAGCAATGCGTTCAGATCGTCTTCCATGGAGCGTATTGTCGTCATGCAGTGGAACAGGGGCGGGCGATTCGACCGTGCTTGGCGCGATGTCCCGAAGCGCGTCGGGACATTCCTTTTGCGCCGGCCGTTCGCCCTCGTCAGCCGTGGCTGCGCTCGAATTCGCGCAGATAATCGACCAGCGCCTTGACGCCGGCCAGCGGCATCGCGTTGTAAATCGAGGCGCGCATGCCTCCCACGGACTTGTGGCCCTTGAGTTGCAGCAGGCCGCGCTCGCGAGCGCCGGCCAGGAAAGACTCGTTCAATGCGTCGTCGTGCAGGAAAAACGGCACGTTCATGCGCGAGCGGCAATCCTTCGCGACGGGGGTGCGGTAAAACTCGCTGCTGTCCAGGTAGCCATAGAGGCAATCGGCCTTGGCCTTGTTCTGCGCCTCCATGGCCACCAGTCCCCCCTGGCGCTTGAGCCACTGGAACACCAGACCGGCGATGTAGATTGCGTAGGTCGGCGGCGTGTTGAACATCGAGTCGTTCTCGGCAACGATCTTCCAATCGAACGCACTCGGCGTGATCGGCAACGCGCGGCCAAGCAAGTCGTCGCGCACGATGACCACCGTCAGCCCCGACGGACCGATATTCTTTTGCGCACCGCCGTACATCACGCCGAACTTCGACACATCCATCGGACGCGAAAGAATGTGCGACGAGACGTCCGCCACGAGCGGCACGTTCGGCCGCCCGGCGGCGCCCAAATCGGGCGTCCAGAAATACTCGACGCCATGAATGGTTTCATTCGTACAGATATGCACGTAAGCCGGATCTTTGGACAACTGCCATTCGTCCATTGTCGGCAGGCGGGTGAACTTCTCGGCTTCGGTGCTCGCGGCGATATTGACGTCGCAATACTTGCGCGCCTCCTTCTGCGACTTCACCGACCACGACCCGGTGACGACGTAGTCCGCCGTACGACGCTCTCCCGCACGCTCGCCGCCCAACAGGTTCATCGGGATGAGCGCGTTCTCGGCCAGCGCGCCGCCCTGCATGAACAGAATCCGGTAGTTGTCCGGCACGGCGAGCAGCTCACGCAGATCGGCCTGCGCCTGCGCCAGAATGCTCATGAACTCACGTCCGCGATGGCTCATCTCCATCACGCCCATACCGGCGCCGTGCCAGTCGAGCATTTCCTCGGCAGCCTGTGCCAGCACCTCGGCCGGCAGCGCCGCCGGACCGGCCGAAAAATTGAAAGCGCGCGTCATAATGTTTTGCCACGGTAAAAGTGAAACGCAAGCCGACGGACACTGCCCCGTGCGGCTTGCGTTTCACGTCTGACGATGACTCGTTTGCGAGGCGGCGAAGACCCACTATACCGCCAGATGCCTTCGACGTGCGGGTGTCCGCCCCAATTCCGCCGCTGGACGATGGCTTTGCCGGAAAATTCCGAGCAAAACCCGGCAGTTCACACCGTCAATGCAAAATGGCCGTTTGCGATCGCTCGCAAACGGCCATTATCGGTCAATCCCAGCGGGACCGGCCGAAATTTACTTCTTGGCCGGCGCCTTCGGTGCCGACTTGGCAGCCGCGGCAATCTCTGCGTCCGCTTGCTTGCTGGTCGCGTCGATCGATTGCGGCATGTACTTCTGCATCAGACCGCCAACGACTTCCTGGCCAACCTGATCCTGCACCTTGATGTACTTCTGGCCGACCGCGCTCTTGTAAAACGCCGTCAGACCCTTGATTTCGTCGGTGGTGTAGAACTTGCCATAAGCCGCGTATTGCGCTTGCACGGCATCGTTCTTGAACGCGTCGGAAGTGAAGACCTTGCCTGCCCCCTCGACGAGCTTTTGCACCGAGCGCTCTTGCAGCGTCGGCACAATGGCCTGCTTCTGCGCATCGCTCATCGTCTTGTTGGCGACCAGTTGGCGTTCGAGCACTTGCGGCGCCAATTGCTTCGCCTGTTGCTGCGCGCCGTCACCGATGGCAGCGACGAGCTTATTCGCGTCGATGGCGTCGAGCAGGTCCTTGATGGCGGCCTTCTTGTCGGCATCGATCGGGGCGCTTTGTTGAGCCATCGCCATTGCCGGCGCTGCGAGCAGCAGCCACATCCACTTCTTGACGTTATGTTGCATAGTAATAGTCACTCCAAAGTTCGCCGGCTTTGTCCGGCGATAAATAGATGCATCCTCGCCTGGGCACTTCACTGCATCGAGCCAGATTCTACTGACTTTTCGGGGTAATGCGCCCGCAGCTTACATCGCGTTACGTCAGTCATGATTCCGTGACATCCGCTTCCGGCGTCTCGTCGCCATCTTGAGCATCACCGCCATTCTCCGCGATTTCGGCATCGGACTCGACGATGCGTTGCAGGCCCGAAAGCGTCGTGCCTTCGTCCAGGCTGATCAGCGTCACCCCCTGCGTGGCCCGGCCCATTTCGCGAATTTCCGACACGCGCGTACGGATCAGCACCCCGCCGGTCGTGATCAGCATGATCTCGTCATCCGGCTCGACCAGCGTCGCCGCGACCACCCGGCCGTTGCGTTCGCTCGTCTGGATCGCAATCATACCCTTAGTGCCACGGCCGTGGCGCGTATATTCGGTGATCGACGTGCGTTTGCCGTAGCCGTTTTCGGTCGCCGTGAGCACCGACTGCTGCTCGTTCTCGGCAACCAGCAGCGCGATGACCGTCTGCCCGTCTTCGAGCTGCATGCCGCGCACGCCACGCGCTTCGCGTCCCATCGGACGCACATCGTTTTCGTCGAAACGCACCGCCTTGCCGCTGTCCGAGAACAACATGACGTCGTGGGCACCGTCGGTGATGGCCGCGCCGATCAACACGTCGCCGTCATCGAGATTCACCGCGATGATGCCCTTCTTGAGCGGACGGCTGAAGGCCGTCAGCGGCGTCTTCTTGACCGTGCCCAGGCTCGTGGCCATGAACACGAAGCGATCTTCCGTGTATGCCTTGACCGGCAGCACCACGTTGATCTTCTCGCCGTCCTGCAACGGGAACATATTGACGATCGGACGCCCGCGCGAGGTTCGTGACCCCTGCGGCACTTCATAGACCTTGATCCAATACACGCGGCCGCGATTCGAGAAGCACAGAATCGTATCGTGTGTATTGGCAATGAACAGCGTGTCGATCCAGTCGTCGTCCTTGGTCGCGGCAGCCTGCTTGCCTCGGCCACCGCGCTTCTGTGCGCGGTATTCGGACAACGGCATCGACTTGATGTAGCCCGAGTGCGACAGCGTAACCACCATGTCCTGCGGCGTAATCAGGTCTTCGGTGTCGAGTTCGGTGGCGTTGTGTTCGATGGTCGAACGACGCTCGTCGCCGAACTCGGCGCGCACGGCCGTCAGTTCGTCGCCGATGATCGCCGTCACGCGTTCAGGGCGCGCCAGGATGTCGAGCAGGTCGGCGATCTGGGCCATCACTTCCTTGTACTCGGAAACGATCTTGTCCTGTTCCAGACCGGTCAGGCGCTGCAGACGCATCTGCAGAATTTCCTGCGCCTGCGTCTCCGACAGACGGTAGAGTCCGTCGGCCTGCATGCCCACGGCGGCGTCGAGCCCTTCCGGACGGTAGGCCGCACGGCCGCCCTGCGTATCGCTTTCGGCCCGCGCGAGCATGTCGCGCACGACCGACGAATCCCATGCCTTTTCCATCAACGCGGCCTTCGCGATCGGCGGCGTCGGTGCCGCCTTGATGATCGCGATGAAGTCGTCGATGTTAGCAAGCGCTACCGCCAGACCTTCGAGCACATGCCCACGCTCACGGGCGCGACGCAGTTCGTAGATCGTGCGGCGAGTAATCACTTCGCGGCGGTGCGCAAGGAAGTGCACCAGCATTTCGCGCAGGTTCAGCAGCTTGGGCTGGCCGTCGACCAGCGCCACCATGTTCATGCCGAACGTGTCTTGCAGCTGCGTGTGCTTATAGAGATTGTTGAGCACAACCTCGGGCACTTCGCCGCGCTTGAGTTCGATCACCACGCGCATGCCGCTCTTGTCGGACTCGTCGCGAATGTCGGAAATCCCTTCAATACGCTTCTCGTTGACCAGCTCGGCAATACGCTCGAGCAGTGAGCGCTTGTTCACCTGATACGGCAGCTCGTCGACGATGATCGCCACGCGCTGGCCGCGATCGATGTCTTCGAAGTGAGTCTTCGCTCGCATCACCACACGACCGCGACCGGTGCGGTAGCCCTCGCGCACGCCGGAGATGCCGTAGATGATGCCGGCCGTCGGGAAATCCGGGGCCGGAATGATCTCGATGAGTTCGTCGATGGTGGCTTCCGGGTGCTTGAGCACGTGCAGACAGCCTTCCACGACTTCGTTGAGATTGTGCGGCGGAATGTTCGTGGCCATGCCGACCGCAATCCCCGACGAACCGTTGAGCAGCAGGTTCGGGATGCGGGCCGGCAAGATCAATGGCTCTTTCTCGCTGCCGTCGTAGTTCGGACCGAAGTCGACGGTTTCCTTGTCGATGTCCGCGAGCAGCTCGTGGCCGATCTTGGCCATGCGCACTTCGGTGTATCGCATGGCAGCGGCGTTGTCGCCGTCGACCGAGCCGAAGTTCCCCTGCCCGTCGACCAGCATGTAGCGCAGCGAGAACGGCTGCGCCATACGAACGATGGTGTCGTATACAGAGGCGTCGCCGTGCGGGTGGTACTTACCGATGACGTCACCGACGATACGTGCCGATTTCTTGTATGCCCGGTTCCAGTCGTTATTCAACTCGTGCATGGCAAACAGTGCACGGCGGTGCACCGGCTTCAGGCCGTCGCGCACGTCTGGCAGGGCGCGGCCGACGATCACGCTCATGGCGTAATCGAGATACGACCGCCGCATTTCTTCTTCAAGCGAAATCGGGAGAGTTTCTTTGGCGAACTGATCCATTATTCGTATCTATCAAACCCTAATCGCGATAGGCGGTTGCCGGCGATATGATCTTAAGATTCTAACATGCCCGTCATTGGCATCCGAAACGAGCGTGATGCGATGCACAAGACACGTCCGGCATACCAAAACGATCGATGACGACGAAGAATGAAACGGTTGGCGAGGGGCCTCAAAAGGTGTTGCGCTCACGCCACAACTGCGCCACGACGGGCGGCAAACTTGGGGTTTTGCTCACGGGTGGCGGAAGCGCTATGGCAAAATGCCGTGGCATAAGTTAGACATTATTCGAAGTGCATGGGCCATGCTTTGGCGCAAAGGCCGATGTTATACTTCGAGCGATGTAAGACTTTGGTACCGTCGTCTAGGCTCGCAGTAACCCTGCGGTAATCTCATTTCGAGAGGAGAAATATGAATAAATTCGCTAAGCTCGCGATCGTTGCAGCTACCGCAGTGATGGCTGCTTCGGCTATGGCTCAAAATTATGTCCAGACCGCTCCGGGTCCGATCGCGGCCTCGAAACAAGCTGTCAACGACAACTGGGTTAACGGCAGCGGCGAGTGGGTTTGGAAGAACGGCTCGGACGAACTGTGCTGGCGCGATGCCTACTGGACCCCGGCCACGGCCAATGCCAAATGCGATGGTTCGATCATCGCCCAGGCACCGGCTCCGGCACCGGCTCCGGTTCCGGTCGCTCCGGTTTCGCAGAAGGTGACGTACCAAGCTGACGCCCTGTTCGATTTCGACAAGGCCATCCTGAAGCCGGAAGGCAAGGCCAAGCTGGACGACCTGGCTGGCAAGGTTCAAGCACTGAACCTGGAAGTCGTGGTTGCCACGGGCTACACCGACCGCATCGGTTCGGACAAGTACAACGACCGTCTGTCGCTGCGTCGCGCTCAAGCTGTGAAGGCCTATCTGGTCAGCAAGGGCGTTGAAGCCAACCGCGTCTACACGGAAGGCAAGGGCAAGCGCAACCCGGTCACGACCGGTTGCAACCAGAAGAATCGCGGTCAGCTGATCAAGTGCCTGGCACCGGATCGCCGCGTGGAAGTCGAAGTCGTCGGCACGAACAAGTAATACGGTTCTCACCGACTACGAAAAAACCCCGCCTCGGCGGGGTTTTTTTTCGTCTGCCGTGATCGGATCCGTCATCCGAACCGTCGCGAGGTTCCGACAATCGGCACCCTCACGCCTCGCTGCCCAGTTGCGGATACTGCCGGCGCACCATAAAGCTCAGCAGCGCCTTGACCGGACGGTCGCGCCACCACGATCCCGTCTCCAGCGGCTTGAACATCATGCGCGTGGCCGCCTCGACAGGCATGTACTGCTTCATCACATCGCCCGACATCGCGAGGAACGCGTCCCAGGTCATCGTCTCGAACGGCGGCGGTGTGCGCCAGAATCGATTGAGCGGCTCGAACGCGAACGCAATGTCCTCGTCGCGCACCAGTTCGCTGCGCGCGACCATGGTTCTCAGCCGCCGGATCACCCCGCGCTGCTCCACCGCGTTGTACCGATCGAATGTCTTGCGGAAATAGCGATAGTGGCCGACCTCCTCATTGCTCAACTTATGCATCATCTGCTTGAGTTCCTCGACCGGCATATAGGATTCCAGGCAGCGGTAGATCATGGCCGTTTGCGTCTCGGTCACGCAGCGTGAAAGCGCCTCGAGGGCCAGCGACGGCCGCATGTGCTGCACATCGCACCGCGGCTTATAGCGTTCCAGAAATGCGTCGTACGCCGGCGCCCAGTCGAACTCGGGCCAGACACGCGCGATGTAGTCCTTGGCGAGCCGCCCGTGCTCGACTTCCTCGGGCAGCCAGGTATCGCGCAGCCACGTTCTCATCTCGTCGTCGTCGCCATACATCTGGTTGAGCGTGGAGACGAACTCCGGCACGCTGGTCTCGATGAAAGACACCGTCGCGAGGGAATAAAAGATGAACGCATTGGTTCGAACAGACGGCTCTGCTGCCATGACACGCTCCTATCGGCATAGGGGGTTGAACATGTATCGCTCAAGCACGTACGCGCGACCTGTGTGAATGGCGGGTTGACAAGCGCATCGAGCACTGCCCGTTGCGAGATCGGACAGGGCACTCCGCCAACCGGTCACATCAATCGTCACACGAAGATCACAAACGCATAGTATAGGATTTGGCCAAGGATCGCAGCGCAGCAACCCATCCATCCAAAATGCGTCGATTTTTGGTCAATTTGAGCGATGTTTGCTACCGTTACAACAACTTTAACTCTGAAACGGCATGACACAACGTTACTGGTTGATGAAGTCCGAACCCGAGGAGGCGAGTATCGACGATCTCGCCAGCGCGAAGCACCAGACCCTGGCGTGGACGGGCGTGCGCAACTATCAGGCACGAAACTTCATGCGCGACGAGATGCGCGTGGGCGACGGCGTGCTCTTCTATCATTCGAGCTGTGCGGTGCCCGGTATCGCCGGACTCGCGACGGTGGCGTCGACGCCCTATCCCGACCCTACCCAGTTCGACTCCAAGAGTCCCTATTTCGATCCCAAGTCGGCGCCGGATTCGCCACGTTGGCTGCTGGTCGACGTCAAACTGGATCGCAAGACACGCCTCATGCCGCTCACGGAAATGCGTCAGACGCCGGAATTGGACGGCATGCTGGTCCTCGCCCGCGGCAACCGTCTCTCGATCACCCCCGTGTCGCCCAAACACTGGAAGTTCATCACCCGGCATCTGCTTGAAGACTGAAAGTGTCGGGGGAACCAACCCGGTTGCGATAGCGTCTGTATCAGGTTGCCGATACCGGCATAGCCTGTGGCCATGACCGCATGACACGCCATCATGTGGCGAGCGTCATGCCGCGAAGGCCGCGCGAGCGACCGGTCAACCGTTCGCCACGCCCAGGCGAACTCTCACTCGAAAAAGGACAATACGATGCGCAAATCTCTCGCTGCCGCGCTGCTGATCGCCACCGCCGCCAATGTCGCCTACGCCCAGTCGGGTGAAGATGCCAACCGTCAGGTCTCGGGTGTACTGGGCCTCGAAGCGCACGCCACGAAGGAAGTCGAGCAGGACACCGTTCACATCACGATGTCCGCGCAGGAGCAAGGCGCCGACGCCGCGACCGTGTCGCGCAATCTCACACAGAAGGCCAACAGCGCGATGTCCGTGGCCAAGGGCCAGAATGCCGTGCAGGTTCAGACCGGTAACGTCTCGCTCTACCCGACGACCAACCGCGACGGCAAGATCACCGCATGGCGAGGCCGCACCGAACTGCAAATGACTTCGAAGGATTTCGGTGCCGCATCGCGTCTCGCCAGCCAGATCTCGAACCAGATGCAGATGGACGGCGTGTCGTTCTCGCTCTCGCGTGAAGCGCAGGAGAAGACCCAGGCCGAGCTGACGAATCAGGCCATCCAGGCGTTCCGCGATCAGGCGCAGAACAACACGAAGGCCTTCGGCTACAGCAGCTACACGATCCGTCAGGTGCAGGTCGGTGCGAACGCGCCGATGATGCCGCGTCCGTACGCGATGAAGGCAATGGCCATGAGTGCGGGCGCCGACGCCGCGCCGCCGATGCAGCTCGAAGGCGGCAAAACGCAGGTGACCGTGACGGTCTCGGGTACGGTGCAGATGAAGTAAGCCGCGCGGGCCCGCACGTTGTTAGGTGAGTTATCATGCCGCCCCGTCGAGGGCGGCATTCTTTTACGTTCAATATTGGATGACCGACGCGCGATGCTGCATCGCGCTTACTTGAAGCGCTCACGCAGCAAGTTCTTTTGCACCTTGCCCATCGTATTGCGCGGCAATTCGGCGACGACGTGCACACGCTTGGGCACCTTGAAGTTGGCGATACGCTGCTTGAGCGTGTCGATGACCGTTCGTTCGTCGGGTGCCTTTGCACCGTCGCGCGGCACGATGACGGCCACCACCGCCTCACCGAAGTCCGGGTGCGGAACGCCAATCACCGCCGACTCGGCCACGCCGTCCATCTCGTCGATGAAGCCCTCGATTTCCTTCGGATAAACGTTGTAGCCGCCCGAGATGATGAGATCCTTCGAGCGACCGACGATGTGCACATAGCCCTGCTCATCGAACTTTCCAACGTCGCCCGTCTTGAAGAAGCCGTCGTCGGTGAACTCTTCTGCGGTCTTCTCCGGCATGCGCCAGTAGCCGGCAAACACGTTCGGCCCCTTGACCTGGATGTGACCGATCTCGCCCGACCCGCATGGCTGTGCGTCGTCGCCGACCACGCGTACCGTCACCCCCGGCAGCGGCACGCCAACCGTACCCGCGCGGCGCACGCTCGCCGCATCGCCGCGATACGGGTTCGAGATGAGCATGACCGTCTCGGACATGCCGTAACGCTCCAGAATCGTATGGCCGGTGCGCTCGCGGAAGGCGTCGAACGTCTCGCTCAACAGCGGTGCCGAGCCAGAAATGAACAGCCGCATGTTGCGACACGCCTCGCGATCGAGCCCCGCCTCCGCCAGCAACCGGACGTAATACGTCGGCACGCCCATGAACACCGTGGCACGCGAAAGTTGATGCAGCACTTCACGTGCATCGAACTTCGTCATCCAGATCATCTTGCTGCCGGAATACAGCGCCGCATGGCTCGCGACGAACAACCCGTGCACGTGGAAAATCGGCAGCGCGTGCAGCAGCACGTCGCCGCCCTCGCGCTCGCCCCATCCCCAGAACTCGTGCAACACGCGCGCGTTGCTCGCGAGGTTGCCGTGAGAGAGCATGGCCCCCTTGCTGCGGCCCGTCGTGCCCGACGTGTACAGAATGGCGGCGAGATCATCTGGCGCACGCGGCACCGTCTCGAAGGAGTCGTCGAACCACGCCGCGCGCTCCAGCAGCGAACCCGTACGATCGTCGCCGAGCGTATAGACGTGCTTCGCACCGTTAGTGAACGCAACCTTCGACACCCAGCCGAAATTTGCCGGACTGCACACCACGACATCCGGCGCGGCGTTCTCGACGAAGTAAGCGATCTCGCCCTCGCGATATGCCGTATTCAGCGGCAGATACACGAACCCCGCGCGCAAGGTGGCGAGGTAGAGCAGCAGCGCCTCCGGCGACTTTTCGACCTGCACGGCAATACGTGCGCCAGGTGTCAGGTCGAGACTCGCGAGCAGGTTCGCCATGCGAGCGCTCGCGCGCTCGACGTCGTCCCAACTGTAATAGAGCCCTTCGGGCGTCTCGATCGCGCACGCCGATTTATCGGCGGGAAAACGCTCGGCAAAAAGTCGGTAGAGATTGGTGTCTTGCGTCATAAACAGAACCGGATTTGAAACAGTGGATGCGTTGACTGGAAAAAAAGCAGCGACGACGTGGCGTCGCTCACCGCCCCAAAAAGTCAGGCGGGCGCTTCTCGAGGAATGCCGCCACCCCTTCGCGGTGATCGTGCGAATCCCAATACGAAAACGCATTTTGCCATTCGGCCTCGGACAACGGCGGCACGGTCGGTGCCAACCGGGCGATCAGCCATTTGTTCAGTTGGGCGGCCAACGGCGCGCCGGCGGCGAGACGCCGCGCGCACGCATAGCCCTCGTGTTCCACCGCGTCGTCGGCCACCACGCGCGTAAGCAGTCCTTTCTCGCGCGCCTCCGCCGCGCCAAAGACGCGCCCCTCCAGCAAGATTTCGAGCGTTGTCGCGCGGCCTGCCAGGGCGAGCACGCCGCGCAGTTCGCCGGGCGCCATTGGAAAGCCGAGCTTGTTGATCGGCACGCCGAAACGAGCGCCCTCCCCGGCAATGCGCAAGTCGCAATGCGCCGCGATCTCCAGGCCGCCGCCCACGCACACCCCCTCGATCAGCGCGACGCTCGGATGCCGGCAATGTGCCAAGGCGTCGAGCGTCGGCCCGATGACCTCGCCGTGATAGCGCCGCAGCGCGTCGTAGCTGCCGCGCTCGAGCGGAAACTCTTCGATATCGGCGCCGGCCGCGAAGTGACCTTTCGCCCCGCGAATAACGATGGCGCGCACGCGCGCGTCCTCGTCGAGCGCTTGCAGATGCGCGCGCAGGGCACGCCACATGGCGACCGAAATCGCATTGAGCTTGCCGGGATTCGACAGCGTCAGCGTGACCCATCCGTCGTCAAGCGAACGATCATCGCGCAGGACTTCACTCACGCGTTCCTCCATGCGGTTGATGGGCGTAGATACTGGTTTGCATACCAAAGCGTCGTCATGTTCAGAGCAGCCTCGCCACGGCGCGTCCAAGGGCGGGTTCGCCGTCGATGAGACGTTGAAGGTTGGCGTCGAGTTCGTCGGGCTCGTAAAGATAATTGACCATCATGCCGCACGACTGCTTCGCGCCCTTCTTCGAAAGATCGGCATGCCAGTTGATGCGCTCCACGCGCGCGCCGTTGCCCAGATGGAACCGCGCAACCGGATCACGCGGCTGTCCCCGCACGGTTTCGCGCGCCAGATAGTACGCGGCCAGCGCTTCGCCAAGACTGCGCTGCGATGCTTGCGCGCCCTTGCGCTCGGCAGAGGCCTGCAACCACGCCACCATCTGCGCGCCGGAGACATCGGGCGCCGGCGCCCCCTCCTGCCCCAGCAGTTTCGCGCGCTTTGGGCCAAGCACTTGCACAAGCGCCAGGGTCGACAGCGACTTGAGCCAGTCGTTGAACCCCGGAATCGGCGAGAGCGTCGCGAAATTGCGCAGCTTCGGAAAATCGACTTGCAGTTCGTCGATCACGCGCTTGAGCAGGAAGTTGCCGAAGCTCACCCCGCGCAGGCCGGGCTGCGTGTTCGAGATCGAATAGAAGATCGCCCAGCGCACGCGACGCAGATCCTCGAGCGGCGCCTTCTCGTCGAGCAGCGAATGCACGTCGGCGGCCATCTCGGGCACAAACGCCACTTCAACGAAGATCAGCGGCTCGCGCGGCATGCGCGGATGAAAGAACGCATAGCAACGCCGATCAGAATCGAGCCGGTTGCGCAGATCCGCCCACGACGAAATCTCATGCACCGCTTCGTAGCGCATGAGCTTTTCGAGCAGCGACGCCGGCGAATCCCACGTGATCGGATGCAATTCCAGCAGTCCGACGTCGAACCATGTCGAAAAGAGACTGCCGAGATCCTCTTCGAGCGCCGCGAGTCCGGGCAACACCGCGCGGTGTTCCAGCATGTCGGCGCGCCAGCGCACGAGGAACGGCAGGCCATCGGGCAGCGCATTGAAGCGCTTGAGAAAGCGCACACGCGCACTGCCGAGTGCACCGGCCAAACCGCCGGCCGCGCGTCTGGCACTGGCACCGTCGCCGTCCCTGCCGACCTCGGCCCCCGGGGAGCCGTCGCTCGCACAAGCGTCGGCGACGACCGCGAGCAGCGCCAGTTGCGTGTCGGGCGACGCCGCTGTGTAGCGCGTCATGAAATCGCGCGCGGCGTCGTTGGCGGCGGAGTCCGTCAGCCGCGCCGCCAGGCACAGCGTCAACTGCCGCCGCAGCGCGCTCTGCGCACGCGGCGACAGCGTTGCCGGCGTGACCTTGGCGCTCCCTTTACCGTCCTTGCCGTCTTTCGGCCCGCCGCCGTGCCCCCCCGATTTACCGCCGCCGCGGCCGAACCACTGTCCCAGGCGCGCCCCGAGCGACGGCTTGGGCGACGGTACCGGCGCGCTCACGTCAGACACGGTCTCGGGCGTGCCCCGCCCCGGTTGGGAAGGCGACGACGCGGATGGCGAGGACGAGGCCATCGCGGTAGACGACGCGGCCATCGTTGAGTCCATCTCCGACGGACTCAACGAGACGGGAACGGACATGGCTGACATGATTGGCTCATCCTTCATGGCTTCCTGACATTGCGCCCGGGTAGGCAAGCACACCGGCTATACCGCGATGACGCACCCTCCAGCGAATATTGCCGCATTTCGTGAAAGCGCTCTCATCCCATCAGTCGATCCGGCAACCACAGCGACAAGCCGGGCAACGCACAAATGAGGACCACGGCCAGCACCATCAACACCACAAACGGCATCACGCCCCACACGATGTCGCGCAACGCAATGTCGGGCGCCGTATTCTTGATGACGAAGATGTTGAGTCCTACGGGCGGATGAATCAACCCCAATTCCATGACGATCGTCATCACCACGCCGAACCACACCAGGTCGAAGCCGGCGGCCCGCAGCGGCGGCAGAATGATCGGCGCGGTCATCAGGATGATGCTTACCGGCGGCAGGAAGAAGCCGAGCACGACCACCATCAGCAGAATGGCCGTGAGCAGCACCCAGCGCGACAAATGCAGCCCCACGATCCATTGCGCCGCCGACTGGCTGATGTGCAGATAGCTCATTACGTACGAATAAAGCAGCGACATGCCGATGATGAACATGAGCATGGTCGACTCGCGCAACGTGCCGGTCAGAATCGGCGCAAGCTGACGCGGGTTCCACATCCGATAAATCACGGCGATGAGCCCGATCGCGAGCAGGCCGCCGAGGCCAGCCGTCTCCGACGGCGTGGCATAGCCGCCGTAGAGCGCCGCCATCACGCCGATGAGCAGCGTCACGAACGGCAGCACGCGCGGCAACAGCGCCAGCTTCTCGCGCATCGTGGCCGGCGGCTCGCTCGGGAACGGCGACGGCGTGCCGTCGCGGGCGAGGGCCACTTGCGCGCGCGCATACTCGTGTCGGTAGCGCCACGCCGCGTAGCAAGAGAAAAGCCCCACCAGCAGCAGCGCGGGCACGATTCCGGCGAGGAACAGCCGCCCGAGCGACTGCTCTGCGGCCACCGCGTAGAGAATCATCGTGATCGACGGCGGAAGCAGAATGCCCAGCGTTCCGCCCGCCGCGATGATCCCCGCGGCGAATCCCGGCGAATAGCCGCGCTGGCGCATCTCCGGAATCCCTGCACTGCCGATCGCGGAGCACGTCGCCGGGCTCGATCCGGCCATCGCGGCGAACAGCCCGCAGGCGAACACATTGGCGATGCCCAGACCGCCCGGAATCCGGCGCATCCACGCGTGCAATGCCAGATAGAGGTCCTGGCCCGCGCGTGACTTGCCGATGGCGGCCCCCTTCAGAATGAACAGCGGAATCGAAAGCAGCGTAATGCTCGCCATCTCCTCATAGACGTTCTGCGTGATCGTATCGAGCGACGAGACCGGCATGAAGCCGAGCATGAACGCCACCGCCACGGCCCCCAGGGCAAATGCGATGGGCATGCCCGAGAACATGGCGACGAGCGTCGCGCCACCATAGAGCAATCCGATACCGAGTTCGCTCATGCATGCCCTCCCGTACGATCCGATCCGAGCGGTGCGTCATGGCCCGCAGGTTTTCCCATTTCGCCGGCGCCAATCGCCACTTGCAACAGCAATTGCACCGTGAGCAACGTCATGCCGAAGGCCATCAGGCCATACGGAATCGACAGGGGCGGCCCCCACGTCGAACTGCTCGTCTGGCCATCGACATAGGCTTCCCAGAACAGCGTCCACGACTTCCATGCGAAAAAGCCGCAGAAAGCGAACGAGACCATGTCCACGCACCAGCGCCGCACCCGGTTCACGCGCGGCGAGAGCAAGGTCGTGATCGCTTCGATGCCGATGTGCCCACGCAAATGCTGCACATGCGCGGCTGAGACGAAGGTCGCGCCGACCAGCAGGAACACAGCGGCTTCGTCCTGCCAGTCGGTGGCGAGCTTGAGCACGTGCCGCGCGAACACGCTGTAACTGAGTACGAGCGCGGCCCCGACCAGCGCCAACATGCACACGACCATGAGCAGACGACTCACGCCCTGTAACAGGGCGTCGAGCCGCCGCAGCAGGCGAGTGCGTGCCGCCGCCGGTTCCGCGCTCACGGCGGCCCCACTCATGCAGGCACCTGCTGGGCGAGCGCGAGCAGTTTCGCGCAGGTGTCGGATCGGCCCGCGTAGTCCTTCCACGCGGTGCGTCGTGCGATGTCGCGCCACTTCATCACCGTTGCCTCGTCGAGGTCGTAGACCTTCGCGCCGGCCTTGGTATAGACGCTGGCGATCTGCGCATCGTCGGCCTTGGCGGCTTCGGTGCCGAACGACTCAAGTTCCGCCCCCACTTGCAGGATCGCCTGCTGTTGGTCCTTGGGCAGCTTGTCGAAGACCTGCTTCGACATCAACAGCGGTTCGAGCATGAACCAATACGACTTGTTGCGCCCGGTGGTCAGATGCTTCGATACCTCTTCGAGACGGAACGACATCAGGCTCGTCGACGAAGTCATCGCCGCGTCCATCGCGCCCGTCTGCATGGCGGCGTAGAGTTCGTTCGACGGCAGCGAAATGACGGCCGCGCCGGCCTCTTTGAGCATCATGTCCATCTCGCGGCTGCCGCCGCGCACCTTGAGCCCCTTGGCGTCGTCAGGCGAAACGAGCGGCTTGGCGCGGCTCGCAACGCCGCCTGCCTGCCAGACCCAGCTCACGATCACGACGTTCTTCTCCGCCAGCACATCGGTGAGCACCTTGCCGATCTCGCCGTGGCGCCACGCAGCGCCCTGCGCATAGGACGTCACCAGCCCCGGCATCAGCCCGATGTTGAGTTCGCGGACTTCGCCCCCGGCATAGGGCAGCGGATAGAGCGAAAGATCAAGGGCTCCGCGACGCAGCGCCGAGAACTGCGCATTAGTCTTCATGAGCGAACTGCCCGGATAGACCTGAAACTTCAGCGCGCCGTGGGTGCGCGTCTCGACTTCCTGCGCGAACTTGCGGCAGAGCCGATCGCGGAAGTCGCCTTCGGTGAGCGTGCCGCCGGGGAATTGATGGGAAATCTTGAGCGGGCCGGACTGCGCGAATGCGTTGCCCCATGGGCTGGCCAAGCCGCCGGTGGCGAGTGCCGATGCGGCACCGAGCATGAGTTGCCGCCGCAGCGGGGAATGATTTGTCTCCATGGCGTCTCCTGTCACTTCTGTCAGTGGTGAACCAGCGAAGCCCGGTGCCTGACATCGCCCGCTGCGGGTTTTGCTTCCCGCCGCGGGTGCACCACCGGTTCGCCGGCACTGCATGTACGGATGACTGCTTTGATTTTTGGTATTTCGAGTGCGCGAGTTGCCGCTCTCGGGATGAAATCGTATAGTCAATCCAGCATGGTGTATACAAATTGACCATCAAAATAATACATTTTCGGCGTATACCCCGATCTTCAAGGCGGGCTTCAAGCGTTACTTTGACAACCATGAATCCGATTGAGCCCCGTGCGACGGGACCGAAACACAACCCAGCGAGAGCGTCATGACCGTAAAACCGAAGCGATCGGAAGCGCTACGCCAGGCGATCGAGGAGAAGATTGCCGTGGGCGAGTACCCGCCCGGCATGCGTCTCGACGAAGTTGAACTGGCGAGCGCGTTCGGCGTGTCGCGCACGCCCCTGCGCGAGGCATTGATTCAATTGGCGTCGTCGGGGGTCATCGAGATTCGTCCTCGCCGGGGCGCCGTGGTCGCGCAGATCGACCCGCAGCGCTTATGCGAGATGTTCGAAGTGATGGCGGAACTCGAATCGATGTGCGGGCGCCTCGCCGCGCGCCGCATCACCGAAGAGGAACTGGCCGAATTGCGCGAGACGCACGAGGCCAGCCGGGCGGCGGCCGAGGCGCGGGACATCGACACTTATTACGAAGTCAACGCGCATTTCCACGCGTTGATTTATCAGGCCAGTCACAACACCTATCTTCAGGAAACGGCGTTGCAGCTGCACCGACGACTGCGCGTGTACCGCCGCTTGCAACTGCGCGTACGCGACCGGCCGAACCAATCGTTCTCCGAACATGACGCCGTGTTCCGCGCCATTGAAGCGGGCGATGCCGACGCGGCATCGGAACGGCTTCGCGGCCACGTCACCGTGCAGGGCGAGCGCTTCGCTGATCTGATGGCCTCATTGCGCGCGCTCGAGCGCAAGGCGAGCTGAAGCTTGCCCCAAAAGCCAACGGGCCGCCGGAGGAAACGTCTCCGGCGGCCCGTTGGCTGATTCTCTATGGCGCAGCGCCTGCCGACGCCTTAGGCGCGAGACCGCGCTGGCCGGCGGCGATACGCCCATACGAGCATGATGACGCCCGCGACGATCATCGGCATCGACAGCCATTGGCCCATCGACAGCCCGAACGAGAGCAAGCCGAGGAACGCATCGGGCTCACGCGTGAATTCCGCGAGGAAGCGGAAGACGCCGTAGCCCACCAGGAACATGGCGGACACCGCGCCCACTGGGCGCGCGCGTCGCGCGAAGAACCACAACAGCAGGAACAGCGCCACGCCTTCGAGCGCGAATTCGAACAACTGCGACGGATAGCGGGGCAGCCCGTGGAATTGCGCGAACACCGCCGCCATCGCCTGATCGGCCATCGCCTGCGGATGCGCCATCGCCCACTGAACGTCTTCGCCCGCCGATTGCGGGAACAACATTGCGAAGCGCGAATCGGGTGACGTCACGCGTCCCCACAATTCCCCGTTGATGAAGTTGCCCAGACGACCGGCAGCGAGCCCCAGCGGGATCATCGGTGCGATGAGATCGGTGCCTTCAAGCAGCGAATGGCCACGACGGCGAGTGAACAGCCACATCGCGACGAGCACGCCAAGGAACCCGCCGTGGAACGACATGCCGCCTTCCCACACCTTGAAGATGTCGATCGGATTCGCCAGATAAAACGCCGGCTTATAGAAGAGCACGTAGCCGAGACGTCCGCCAAGAATCACCCCGAGCACGCCATAGAACAGCATGTCGTCGAGATCCTGCACCTTCCAGCCTTGCGCGGCGATGGACGGCTGGCGCACGCGCACGCGCCCCACGACCAGGAACAGAATGAAGCCGACCAGGTACATCAGGCCGTACCAGCGGATGGCGAGCGGGCCGAGATGAATCGCGACCGGGTCGAATTGAGGATGAATCAGCATGGATCAGAAGAATCGATTCGTGAACAAAAGTTCCGTCGGAGGGCGGATGCGCTGTCAAGGCAACCCATTGCTGCCGTCGAGTGGCACGCCAGCGACAGCTCGCCTGGGCAACTGAACCGGCAGGCGTTGGGATGGGCAGCACAATACCACGAGCGCCCCCTATCGCGGCGGCCTGGCGGGCACCGCCAATCACAGCGACCTTCAGTTCGTCAGCGTTGCCCCCGGTGGGGTATGGGCCACCGCGCGCGCCGTTTCGAGAAATCCTTCGAGGACAGGGGTGACTTCGGCCGTACGCCAGAGCAGGCCCGTCTCGATGAGGGTGCTCGTCTCGCGCAGCGCGCGATAGGTCACGCCGGTGCGGCGCAGATGGCACAGCGATTGCGGCACCAGGGCCACGCCCATGCCCGCCGACACCAGGCTCACGATGGTCTGCATTTGAATGGCCTCCTGCCCCACGCGCGGCGTGAGGCCAAGTGCGGCGTAGCAGCCCATGATGATGTCGTAGAACGCCGGCGCCACGCGCCGTGGGAAGATGACGAGCGGCTCGTCGGCAAAGTCGGCCAGACTGACCGGGGCGCCCGGCTGGGCGTCGGCAGCGGTGTCGTCGCCGGCAGCCATGCCCCGCCCGGCCGGCAACGCCAGCATCAGCGGTTCGCGCACGATCGGCAGATAGGACAGTTCGTTGGCGTAACGGGCAGGCACCGGCGGGATGAAGAGGCCGGCGTCGATGCGTCCATCCATGAGCGCCTCGACTTGCACGTCGCTCGTCGCTTCGAGCAGTTGCAGACGCACGCGCGGATAGCGCTCGCCGAACTCGCGCAGCAGCGGCGGCAGAATGCCATAGTCCGCCGTGGAGACGAAGCCTAGCGAGAGCGTGCCGACCTCCCCATGCGCCAGCCCCTGTGCGAACGCGGGCAGCGCGTCGGCGTCCGCCAGAATGCGCCGTACCTCGGGCAGTAGTTGCCGGCCCACGGCCGTCAGCTCCACCGACCGGTTGGTCCGCACGAAAAGCGGGGCCCCCAACGACGCCTCCAGCGCCCGGATCTGCTGCGAGAGCGGGGGCTGGGTCATCGACAGACGCTGGGCCGCACGGCCGAAATGCCGCTCTTCGGCCACCGCGACGAAGTACCTGAGTTGACGTAGATCCATGATATGTTTTTCGACTCAATCCGAGTCAAATAATATATTTGACAAGCATTCAAGGAAAGACGAATCTTGATGCCCGGCCGACGCTGACGTGCCGCGCGGCCATGGCAGCTTCGCCCAGCCACGCGCAAGTCCAGACCGAATCCAGAGCGAATTCAGACCGAATGTCGCCTGGCGGCCGCGTATTCGTTCATCCCACAAGCACAGCGTTCCAGAGACGACCATGCCTCAATACCGTTCCCGCACCTCGACCCACGGCCGCAACATGGCCGGCGCCCGCGCCCTGTGGCGCGCCACCGGCATGAAAGACGACGACTTCGGCAAGCCGATCATCGCCGTGGTCAACTCCTTCACGCAATTCGTGCCGGGTCACGTGCACCTGCGCGATCTGGGCGCTGTGGTCGCCAAGGAGATCGAAGCGGCCGGCGGTGTAGCCAAGGAATTCAATACCATCGCCGTGGACGACGGCATCGCCATGGGTCACGGCGGCATGCTGTACTCGCTGCCGTCGCGCGAGCTGATTGCCGACTCGGTGGAATACATGGTCAACGCGCACTGCGCCGATGCCATGGTCTGCATCTCGAACTGCGACAAGATCACCCCGGGCATGCTCATGGCCGCCATGCGCCTGAACATTCCGGTCGTGTTCGTCTCGGGCGGCCCGATGGAAGCGGGCAAGGTCAAGAATGGCGACGGCCAGGTCATCGCCAAGATCGACCTGATCGACGCCATGATCAAGGCAGCCGACCCGAAAGTGAGCGACGCCGAAGTCGCGGAAATCGAGCGCAGCGCCTGCCCGACGTGCGGTTCGTGCTCGGGCATGTTCACCGCCAACTCGATGAACTGCCTGACCGAAGCCATTGGTCTCGCGTTGCCGGGCAACGGCACCATCGTCGCCACGCACGCCTGGCGCCGCGGGCTGTTCGAACAGGCCGGCCGTCTCGTGGTCGATCTGTGCCGTCGCTATTACCAGGAAGACGACGCCTCGGTGCTGCCGCGCAACATCGCGACCAAGGCAGCGTTCGAAAACGCCATGGCGCTCGACGTGGCGATGGGCGGTTCGACCAACACGGTGCTGCACCTGCTCGCCGCCGCGCAGGAAGCCGGCGTCGACTTCAAGATGGCCGACATCGACCGCATCTCGCGCAAGGTTCCCTGCCTGTGCAAGGCGGCCCCGGCGACCGACAAATACCACATTGAAGACGTGCACCGTGCGGGCGGCATCATCGGCATTCTGGGTGAACTCGCGCGCGGCGGGCTGCTCGATACGTCTTGCGGCAACGTGCACAGCGGCACGCTCGGCATCGCCATCGCGCAGTGGGATGTGGCCGCCGACGCGGGCGACAAGGCGCACACGTTCTACAGCGCCGCCCCCGGCGGTGTGCCCACGACCATCGCCTTCAGCCAGTCGTCGGTCTATCCCTCGCTCGATCTGAACCGGGAAACCGGATGTATCCGCGACAAGGAACACGCCTATACGAAGGACGGCGGCCTGGCCGTGCTGTACGGCAACCTCGCCGAGAAGGGCTGTATCGTGAAGACGGCCGGCGTCGACGAATCGCAGTGGGTGTTCACGGGCCGTGCGCGCGTGTACGAAAGCCAGGACGATGCCGTCGACGGCATCCTGGGCGATCAGGTCCAGCCGGGTGACGTGGTCGTGATCCGCTACGAAGGCCCGAAAGGCGGCCCGGGCATGCAGGAAATGCTGTACCCGACGTCGTACCTGAAATCGAAGGGGCTGGGCAAGACGTGCGCCCTGTTCACGGACGGCCGGTTCTCGGGCGGTTCGTCGGGTCTGGTGATCGGCCACGCCTCGCCGGAAGCGGCCGAAGGCGGCATCATCGGTCTGGTGGAAGACGGTGACGTGATCGAAATCGACATCACCCAGCGCAAGATGCATCTGGCCGTGTCCGACGACGAACTGGCGCGCCGCCGCGCCGCCATGCAAGCCCGTGGCGACCAGGCATGGCAGCCGGCGAATCGCGAGCGTGCGGTGTCGCAAGCACTGCAAGCGTACGCCGCGCTGGCCACCTCAGCCGACCGCGGCGCGGTGCGCGACCTGTCGCAACTGAAGCTGGGCAAGCGCGGATAACGCAAAGAATGCGCAACGAAAGCGCCGATTGAAGTGGTCGGTGCGATCGATGCGATCGGCGTGAATCACGGGAGCCGTCGCGTGCGGCGGCTCCCGCGCAGGACTTGACGTAAAGTGACGCAGTAGTGAAGCAGCAATGCCCTTGAGCGGCGCACCCGGACGACGGGCGTACCGCCGGCATGACAGCGTGATACAACAACGCTTGTGCGCGACGCTGCGGTAGCGTGTGGCGTGGTGCATCCCCACAGGAGACCGTCATGGCATTCAACCGTCGTTCGCGAAACGTCACGCAAGGCGTGGCCCGTTCGCCCAACCGCTCGATGTACTATGCGCTGGGCTACAAGGAAGAAGACTTCGACAATCCGATGATCGGCGTGGCCAACGGCCATTCGACGATCACCCCGTGCAACGCAGGGCTGCAGCGGCTGGCAGACGCCGCCGTCGACGCCATCAAGACCCATCAGGCCAATCCGCAGACGTTCGGCACTCCCACTATTTCCGACGGCATGTCGATGGGCACGGAGGGCATGAAGTACTCGCTCGTCTCGCGCGAAGTCATTGCCGACTGCATCGAGACCGCCGTGCAGGGGCAGTGGATGGACGGCGTGGTCGTGATCGGCGGCTGCGACAAGAACATGCCGGGCGGCATGATCGCGCTGGCGCGCATCAACGTGCCGGGCATCTATGTCTACGGCGGCACCATCAAGCCGGGCAACTGGAAGGGCAAGGATCTCACCATCGTCTCGTCGTTCGAGGCCGTGGGCGAATTCACCGCCGGGCGCATGACCGAGGCCGATTTCAAGGGCATCGAGAAGAATGCGTGTCCGTCGACCGGGTCGTGCGGGGGCATGTACACGGCCAACACGATGAGTTCGTCGTTCGAGGCGCTGGGCATGTCGTTGCTGTATTCGTCGACGATGGCCAACCCCGATCAGGAAAAGGTCGACTCGGCGGCCGAATCGGCGCGCGTGCTGATCGAAGCGGTCAAGAAAGATCTCAAGCCACGCGACATCATCACGCGCAAGTCCATCGAAAATGCAGTGGCGCTCATCATGGCCACGGGCGGTTCCACCAACGCAGTGCTGCACTATCTCGCTATCGCGCACGCTGCCGACATCGACTGGAGCATCGACGACTTCGAGCGCATTCGCGAGCGCGTGCCGGTCCTGTGCGACCTGAAGCCGTCGGGCAAGTACGTGGCGACAGACCTGCACAAGGCCGGTGGCATTCCGCAAGTGCTCAAGATCCTGCTCGACGCCGGCCTGCTGCACGGCGATTGCATGACGATCACGGGCAGGACCCTCGCGGAAGAACTCAAGGACGTGCCGTCGGTGCCGCGTGCCGACCAGCATGTGATCTTCCCCATCGACAAGGCACTCTACAAGGAAGGGCATCTCGCGATCCTCAAGGGCAATCTGGCGGAAGATGGCGCCGTCGCGAAGATCACGGGCCTGAAGAATCCGGTCATCACCGGCCCGGCGCGCGTGTTCGATGACGAGCAAAGTGCGATGGACGCGATCCTCGCCGACAGGATCCAGGCGGGCGACGTCCTCGTGCTTCGCTACCTCGGCCCGAAGGGTGGCCCGGGCATGCCGGAGATGCTCGCGCCGACGTCGGCAATCATCGGCAAGGGACTCGGCGAGACGGTCGGCTTCATTACCGATGGCCGATTCTCGGGCGGCACGTGGGGCATGGTCGTCGGGCACGTGGCGCCCGAAGCGTTCGTGGGCGGCACGATTGCCCTCGTGCACGAAGGCGACTCGATCACCATCGACGCGCACAAGCTGCTGCTGCAACTGAATGTGCCGGACGATGAACTGGCAAGGCGTCGCGCCGCGTGGAAGGCGCCCGCGCCTCGTTATACCCGGGGCGTCATGGCAAAGTATGCCGCACTGGCACAACCGGCCAACAAGGGGGCGGTCACGGGCTGACCTTGACGTTGGAACGCACGAACGGCACCGCTTGCCTCCCTGGCCACGGTGCCGTTTTTTCATGCACCTTTGTGCCGAGTCGCGCATTGTGCGCGCCGCCTTATAATGGCGCATCGATGCGCCTGCCCAACGTCGTCACCCATGGACGTCCAACTCACGCAGCCCCGCATCGGGATCTGTGAACGATCGGGGAGTATCGAATGAAGGCAAGCAACGGCAAGTCTGCCGGGGCGATGGTCGGTGCGTGGCTGTTGATCGCGGCGGGCGCTGCTCTCGCGCAGACAACCCCGCCGTCGCCGTCGGCCACGGGGGCGCAATACACGCAAAACGCCCAAGCCATGGAAAAGCTCGCCCGCGAGCGCAATTGCATGACCTGCCACGCCGTCGACCGGACGTTGCTCGCGCCGTCCTACCGGGACATTGCCAAACGTTACGAAGGTCAGCCTGGCGCCGCCGCCGATCTTGCACGAACCATTGCGGACGGCAGTCGCGGTAAATGGGGAAGTATTCCGATGCCCGCCAGCCCACAGCTCGCCCCGGGCGAGGCGAGCCGTCTGGCACGCTGGATTCTTGGCCTCGGACATTGAGGCGTCGGGCACTGAGGCCTCGGATGCACGGCCGTAAGCGTTGCTGCGCGTTACAGCATGGCCCGTCGGCAACCACCGCCCCTCGAGCGCTACGAACGAACCTGCTTCGCGACCTCTTCGATCACCGCCTGCCGGATTCGGTCCGGCAATTGCGCTTGCAAAGCGTCGGCGACCTGCTTGCCGATCAGTTGCACCAGCCAGGACGTCTGATCGATCAGTGCGTCGTGACAGCGGCGCTCCACCATCGTCGTGATTTCATCGGCCAGTTGCAGCGTGAGCCGGGCACTCACACGCTCGGCAAACACCGCGACATCGGCCGGCACACCCAGCTCGGCTGCCACCGGTGCCGGGTCAGGATCCGGCACCGGCGTTGCCTCCCCGGGGGCGAGCACTTCGGTCAGCGTGGGAATGCCGGGGTCCGTGCGCTCGGGCTCATTCGTCACGATCCGCCTCTCTGGTCGTAATTGTTGAGGGTGTAGCCGCGATCGCGGTAGAAACGATAGCGTTCGCGCGCACCGGACAATTCGTCCGGCGTGTCGCCCACGATCTCGACCACGCGTTCGAAGCGTGCGAAGTGCGTCGGCACGCTGCCCGCCAGATTCAGCAGCACCTGATGATGCTGCACCTCTTCATCGAGGGCGGCCAGCACGACGGGTGTCTGCGGGGCAAGCGGGTCCTGGGTGAAGCAATGCGGCACGAATTCGAGCGGCGAGAACGTCCACAGCGTCTGGTCGAACGCGCGCAGCACGTCGGGCTCACCGACGACCACGAGCGTTTGTCCGGCGCCGTAGACCTTGCGCGCGAACCGGCACGCGTAATCGAGCCGGTTCGCCACGTGCGTGTGGAAGTCGACGCGCGTCACCGGGCTTCGCGATCGATCAGGAATTGCGTAAGCAACGGCACCGGACGCCCCGTCGCCCCCTTGGCCGCCCCGCTCTTCCATGCCGTGCCGGCGATGTCGAGGTGGGCCCATTCATACTTCTCGGTAAAGCGCGACAGGAAGCAGGCTGCCGTCACGCTGCCGGCCGGGCGCCCGCCGATGTTCGCCATGTCGGCGAAGTTCGACTTGAGCTGCTCCTGATACTCCTCCTCGACCGGCAAACGCCAAGCCGTGTCGCCCGCCGTGCGACCTGCCGCGAGCAGTTCGTCGGCGAGCGCGTCGCTCTTCGAGAAGAGACCCGTGTTCACGTGACCAAGCGCGATGATGCAGGCGCCCGTGAGCGTGGCGACGTCGATCACGGCGGCCGGCTTGAAACGCTCGGCATAGGTGAGCGCGTCGCACAGGATCAGGCGGCCTTCGGCATCGGTGTTGAGCACTTCGATCGTCTGGCCGGACATGCTGGTCACCACGTCGCCCGGCTTCGTCGCACGCCCGCCCGGCATGTTCTCCGTGGCCGGCACGATGGCGATGACGTTGAGCTTGAGGCCCATCTCGGCGACGGCACGCATCGTTCCGAGCACAGAGGCCGCGCCGCACATGTCGTACTTCATCTCGTCCATGCCTTCACCGGGCTTGATCGAGATGCCGCCCGAGTCGAACGTCACGCCCTTGCCGACCAGCACGATCGGGGCCTGCTTGGCGGCGCCACCTTCGTACTTGAGCACGATGAACTGCGGCGGCTGCACCGACCCCCGGGCGACCGACAGGAACGAGCCCATCTTGAGCGCTTCGATCTGCTTCGGCCCGAGGATGTCGGCCTTGAGCTTGAACTCGCGCGCGAGCTTGCGGGCCGTATCGGCCAGATAGGTCGGCGTGCAGACGTTGCCCGGCAGGTTGCCCAGGTCCTTGGTGAGCGCCATGCCGTTGGCGATCGCCTCGCCGTGCCTGGCCGCGACCTTGGCCGCCTTCAGGTCCTCGGGCGCCACCGCGAAGAGCACCTTGCGCAGCGCAGTGTTGGCCGGCTCGGCCTTGCTCTTCATCTGTGTGAAACGGTAGGTCGCCTCGCGCAGGGCGAGGATCGAGGCGCACACGGCCCAGGCGGTGTCCCGCTTGGCCACCGCGGCTTGCGGCAGTGTCCAGATGGCATCGGACGCACGCGACGCCAGCACCGCGCGCGCGGCGGCGCGCGCGGCTTCGTTGAAGCCCTTGGGCGAGAACTGGTCTTCGCGGCCCAGACCGACGAACAGCACACGTGCCTGGCTCCATCCGGCGACCTCATGCAGCATCAGCGTGCTGCCGAGCTTGCCATCGAGTTCGCCACGCTTGACCATGCGGGCGAGCAGGCCCTTGCTGACGACGTCCAGCGCCTTGGCGAGCCCCGCGAGCGGCTGTTGCTCGAACACACCGACCACCAGACACTCCGTCTTGGCGTTGGCAAGGCCGGCCTGACCGGCCTTGGTCGAATCGAAGGCTTTTGTGCTAAAGTCCATCGCGCTTTCCTCGGGTAAAATTCGTACGATCCGCAATTATCCGCTTTTTTCCCCGCTCGCCCAACCGCGAGAGCACCCCAATCGCCATCACATGATTTTTCAGCGTTCCCTGCAGCGCGAGCTGAACTACACCGCCGGGGCCGTCTTCATGGTGCTGATCACCGTCATGCTCACCACGATGATGATCCGCATCCTGGGCTTCGCCGCGTCCGGGAAAGCCGACCCGCGCGACGTCCTCGTGCTCATCGGCCTGGCCGTGATCGGCTACCTGGCCATCATTCTGATCGTGACGCTGTTCGTCTCGATTCTGTTCGTGCTCACCCGCTGGTACCGCGACTCGGAAATGGTCGTGTGGTTCGCCTCGGGCCTGTCGATCACCCACTTCGTCAAGCCGGTGCTGCGCTTTGCCACGCCCTATCTGGCCGTGATCACATTCTGCGCACTCGTGGCCTGGCCGTGGGCGAACCAGCAGATCTCCGCGCTCGAAGCCCGCTTCGCCCAACGCGACGACGTCTCGATGATCGCGCCGGGCCAGTTCCGCGAAAGCGCCGCGAGCCACCGGGTGTTCTTTGTCGAGACCGTTTCGCCGGACGCGACCAAGGTGCACAACGTTTTCGTCTCCGGCACCGAGAACGGCAAGGTCAGCGTAGTCGTCTCGAAAGAGGGGCATATCGAAACGGCCAAGGACGGCAATCGCTACATCGTGCTGGAAAAGGGCCGTCGCTACGATGGCGTGCCCGGCCAGCCCGATTACCGTGTGATGGAGTTCGAGCGCTATGGCGTGAAGATCGACAACCCGGCAGCCGCGCCAACCGACAACACCCCGACCAAGGGGGTGCCGACCCTGCGCCTGTTCCGTGAGATCCAGAACCCGATCTTCCGCGGCGAGATCGTCTGGCGTATCGGCCTGCCGCTGCTCGCGCTCGCGCTGGTGTTGCTCGCCGTGCCGCTGGCCTATCAAAACCCGCGCCACGGCCGCACCGTCAACCTGATCATGGCCGTGCTCATTTACCTCGCGTACACCAACCTGCTGAGCCTCTCGCAGGCGTGGGTGGCGCAAGAGCGCATGCCGCTCGCCATCGGCGTGTGGTTGTTGCACGCGCTCGCCATGGTTGTCATCGTGCTGCTTTACCTGCGCCGCGTGCGCTTCCGTGGGCTGTTCGGACGTCGTCGTCTCAGCCGGTCCGGCGGGATGCCTGCATCGGGAGGGATTCGCTGATGCGCATCTATGAGAAATACTTTGCTCGCCAGATCTATCTGGCGTTCCTGTTCGTGCTGCTCGCGTTCGTCGGTCTGTTCGTCTTCTTCGACCTGGTGAGCGAACTGGGCGACGTCGGCCGTGGGGGATACCGCTTCCAGCATGCCCTCGCCTACGTGCTGCTGTTCGCGCCGCAGCGCATGTACGAAATCATTCCGGTCGCCGCGCTCATTGCCGCCATCTATGTCTGCGCACAACTGGCGGGCAACTCGGAGTTCACGATCTTCCGCGTCTCGGGGCTCTCGACCGGTCAGGCGTTGCGCTCGTTGCTGAAAATCGGTTTCCCGATCGTGCTGATCACCTTCGTCATTGGCGAGTACGTCGCACCGAATGCCGAGCAACTCGCGCAGAAGATTCGTCTCGAAGCGCTGGGCAGTTCGGTCTCGGCAGGGTTTCGCTCGGGTGTCTGGGTCAAGGACACCGTCGATCAGGACGGCTCGCGCCTCACCCGCTTCATCAATGTCGGCACGCTCAATCCCGACAACACCATTGCCAACGTTCGCATTTACGAATTCGACGACAAGTTGCGTCTCGACAGCGTGCGACTGGCCAAGCTGGGGCAGTTCGAAGCGCCAAACTTCTGGAAGCTGACAGACGTGTCCGAAACGGTCTTCAGCGCAACGAACGACGCCGCGGCCGGCACCGATCCGCTGCGCGCCCTGGTGCAGAGCAAGCAGGTGCATATCGCCACGGTGCAGATGCGCTCGGAACTCACACCGCAGATCCTGTCCGTGTTGATGGTCTCGCCCGACAACATGGCCATCGGCAGTCTTTACAGCTACATCGGCCATCTGAAGGAAAACCAGCAGAACACCGACCGCTACAGTCTCGCGCTCTGGCAGAAGCTGCTGTACCCGTTCGCCGTCTTTGTGATGATGGCGCTGGCGCTGCCGTTCGCTTACTTGCACGCGCGCGCCGGGGCCATCGGCCTGAAGGTGTTCGGCGGGATCATGCTCGGCATGAGCTTCCAGTTGATCAACAACCTGTTCTCGCACCTGGGCTTGCTCAACACCTGGCCGGCGTGGTTCACCGCCGCGTTACCGTCGTTACTCTATCTGGTGCTCGCCATCGCGGCGTTGCGCTGGGTCGATAAACACTGAGCCGCCGATCATGTCCAGCAAACCCGGCATCGTCCTGTTCGCCCACGGATCCCGCGACCCGCGCTGGGCCGAACCGTTCGAGCGTCTGCGCGACAAGCTGAGCGCCCGGCGTCCCGACGCCGACGTTCAGCTAGCCTTTCTTGAACTGATGACGCCGAACCTCGGCGACGCCGTGGCGACCATGACATCGCAGGGAACGTTCGATATCACGTTGGTGCCGGTCTTTTTGGGCCAGGGTGGCCACGTGAGGCGTGATCTTCCGGCGCTCGCCGACGCTTGCCGCGCCGCCCATCCCCAGCTCGACTTGCGCGTGAGCGCCGCCATCGGCGAGGACGACACAGTGCTCGACGCCCTCGCCGACTATTGCGGCAGGATGATGGACGGCGGCTGAGGGAAATCGCCTCATCTCGGCAGGGCATCGCCAGAATGAGAAAACGGCGTCACAGGGTGAACTGTGACGCCGTTTTGCGTAAACCTTTACCGGCACCAATGACGCTGACTGACGCTCGCCGTCAGGCCGCCATCGCCGCCTGCGTTGCCCACTCGTGCAACGACGCGGCATCCGCATGTGCGAACGCCTCGCCGATGAGCAGGACACTCGGCTGCGACGCGTCGAACCACGACGCCGCCAACCCTTGGCGAACATCGTCCAGCGTAAGGCGCACGCGTCGCTCGCGCGATGTCGTTGCGGCCTCCACGATCGCCACGGGTGTCGCTGCGGGCTTGCCGGCCGCGATCAATTCCACTGCAATGCGCTGGGCACTGTCTCGTCCCATGTAATAGACGAGCGAATCGGCCGACGCCTGCGCCGCGATCTCGGCCGACTCGGGCGCACGGCTTTGCGTGGCGAAGGCCACACTGCGGGACACGCCGCGCAGCGTCAGCGAACGCCCCAGCGCTGCCGCACTGGCCAGCGCCGCTGTAATGCCGGGCACGACTTCCACCGCAATGCCTGCCGCCTCCAGCGCGCGCAACTCCTCGTCGGCGCGACCGAACAGCATCGGATCGCCGCCCTTCAAGCGCACCACCAGCGCGTGGGTCCGCGCGTGATCAATCAACTGCTTGTTGATGAAGTGCTGCGCACTCGATTGCTTCCCGCAACGCTTCCCGACAGCAATGCGCTTGGCCTGCGGGCACAACGCCAGCATCTCGGGTTCGACCAGCGCGTCGTGCAGCACCACGTCGGCCTGCGCCAACAGTCGTGCGCCGCGCACCGTGATCAGATCGGCCGCGCCGGGGCCCGCCCCAACGAGATAGACCTTGCCCGGCGCCGTACCGGTTTGCGAGGAAGTCACCGTCATGATGTCGCCATGGTTCGTGAGGGATTGGCGCTGGCTCCTTCCGGGGGACCGTGCGCCGGGTAACGCAATACGCAATATTTACGCTTACGCCGCGAGGCTGCGGATCATGCCCGCTGCCACCGTGTGGTGCGTGGCTTCGTCGATCAACACGAACGCGCCCGTGGCCGGGTTCGCGTCATAGGTGTCGGCGGCCACCGGCTTCTGCAAGCTCAACTGCACACGGCCGATGTCGTTCATGGCGAGGGTCGCCTTGTCCGTGCCGTGCAAGAGCGTGCTGACGTCGAGCACCGTGTCCACGCTGCCGACCTTCACGTACACCGTGCTGGTCGCCTGCTTGAGCAGGTATTTGCGCTGCGGCGCGAGGGCATCCTCATCGAACCAGCACACGTCGGCGGCCAGTTTGCGCGACGGCGCCAGCGTCGAGGCGCTCGCCACCAACGTGTCGCCGCGCGACACATCCACGTCTTCCGTCAGACGAATCGTCACGCACTGCCCCGCAAACGCTTCCTCGAGCAAGCCGCGCGGCCCGATGATCTCGGCGACGCTCGCCGTGCGGCCTGCCGGCAACACGCGCAGCGCCTGTCCGACACGCACCGAACCCGATTCCACGCGCCCCATGTAGCCGCGGAAGTCGTCGGCATGAGCGCCGTCCTGACGCGCCACCAGTTGCACCGGGAAGCGAAGTTCGCCGCCCGACTGCGCGACCGGCAGCGATTCGAGCATATCGAGCAACGGTTCGTCCTGATACCACGGCATGCGCTCGCTCGCGTACACGATGTTGTCGCCCTTGAGCGCGGAGACGGGCACGAAGCGCACGTCCGCCAGCCCCAGGCGCTGCGCCAGATCCAGATAGGCGGCGCGAATGGCGTTGAACGCTGTCTCGCTGTAGTCGATCAGGTCCATCTTGTTGATGGCGACAATGACGTGCTGAAGGCCCAGCAGTTTGACGATGGCACTGTGGCGCTTCGTCTGCGCAAGCAACTCCGTGTGGCCGTCGACTTCGGTCACGCGCGTGGCATCGACCAGAATGATCGCGGCATGCGCCGTCGATGCCCCCGTGACCATGTTGCGCGTGTACTGCTCGTGGCCCGGCGTGTCGGCGATGATGAACTTGCGACGCGCGGTCGTGAAGTAGCGATAGGCGACGTCGATGGTAATGCCCTGCTCGCGCTCGGCTTCAAGGCCGTCGGTGAGCAGCGAGAAGTCGATGTCTTCGCCGGCGGTACGTTTGTGCTTGGCGCGTGCGATGGCGGAGAGCTGGTCGGTCAACACCGACTTGCTGTCGTACAGCAGACGGCCGATCAACGTGCTTTTGCCGTCGTCAACGCTGCCTGCCGTGATGAAACGCAGCACGCCGAGGTCTTCCAGATGCGGGGTGAGGCTCATGATGTCTTGACTCGATTGCGTGGCCCCTGGCGCGGCGACTCTGCGCGCCCGGCGGGCCGATGTGTCTGTACTTAGGGCGGATGGCGGCGGTTCGGCGCCTTAGAAATAGCCCTGCTTTTTGCGCTGTTCCATCGCGGCTTCCGATGCCTGATCGTCCATGCGGGTGGCGCCGCGCTCGGTGATGTCGGTCACGGCCGTCTCGGCAATGATCTCCACCGGGCTGGCGGCCACGCTGGCAACCGGGCACGTGCAACTGATGTCCCCGACGGTACGGAAGCGCACCGACGCCAGTTCGCTCGACTCGTCGTCCTGCTTCGGCGTGAGCGGCGTGACCGGCACGAGCAACCCGTTGCGACGCACGATTTCGCGCTCATGCGCGTAGTAGATCGACGGCAGGTCGAGGTTCTCGCGGGCGATGTATTGCCACACGTCCAGTTCGGTCCAATTCGAGATCGGGAACACGCGCAGGTGCTCGCCTTTGTGCAGACGCGCATTGAACAGGTGCCACAGTTCCGGACGCTGCGCCTTCGGATCCCACTGACCGAATTCGTCGCGGAACGAGAAGATGCGCTCTTTTGCGCGAGCCTTCTCTTCGTCGCGGCGCGCACCGCCGATCATGGCGTCGTAGCCGTGTTCGGCAATGGTTTCGAGCAGTGTCACGGCCTGCGCCGCGTTGCGTGAATCGTTCTCGCGACGCAGGCGGACCGTGCCGCGCTCGATCGAATCTTCCACGTGACCTACGACCAGTTCGGCGCCGAGCGCCTTTGCGTGACGATCGCGGAACTCGATCACTTCCGGATAGTTGTGACCGGTGTCGATATGGACGAGCGGGAACGGCAGTACCGTCTTGCGGTTCGGGCCAAGACCAAAGGCCTTGAGCGCCAGGTGCAGCACCACGACCGAATCCTTGCCGCCCGAGAACAGCAGCGCGGGTTTGCGGCACTCCGCCACGACCTCGCGCAGGATGTACATCGATTCGGCTTCGAGCCAGTCCAGATGATCCATACGCGAGCCGTTGGCTTGCGCGACTTCGTGCATCGCACCCATAGTGTTCCCTTCCTTGATGATTCCGAAATTTCCGTGATTCGATTCGTCACGATGCGTCGCCGCTTGAGCTCGTCACATCGTCATATGTCTTGCGGGTTCGCCTGATCCGCCTGCGCCGTGCCCGATGCCTCAGCTCGACTGCACGGACACCGGGATCTGGCTCAGGTTGCTTGCATGCAATCCGCATTCCTTGCTGTCGCGCGACTCCCACCACCAGCGCCCGGCGCGGCTGTCTTCCCCCGGGCGGATGGCGCGCGTACACGGCTCGCAGCCGATGCTCGGGTAGCCGCGCGCATGCAGCGGGTTGACCGGCACGTCACGCGCCGTCAGATAGGCCCACACCTGCGCTTCGGTCCAGTCGAAGATCGGGTTGTACTTGGCGATGCCGCGGGCATCGTCGTGCTCGGCGAACGCCAGCTCCTCGCGCGTGACCGACTGCTCGCGTCGCTGGCCGGTGAGCCAGGCGTCGGCGTCGACCAACGCGCGGCCCAGCGGCTCGACCTTGCGAATCTGGCAGCACGCCTTGCGCAGGTCCACACTTTCGTAGAACGCATTCGCACCGTGCTCGGCCACATACGTCTCGACGGCATCGGCCTGCGGCGCGTACTGCGCGACGTCGTAGCCATAGCGCGATTTGATCTGATCGAGCATGCCCAGCGTCTCGGCATGCAAACGCCCGGTATTGAGCGTGAAGACGGTGATCGGCAGTTGCTGGCGCAGAATCACGTGCGTAATGAGCATGTCTTCAGCGGCCAGACTGCTGGCAAACTTCACGTTGCGATGCGAACCCGCGATGCGCGCGAGGCGCTCGGCCAGCACGGCTTCCATCTCGTCGAGCAGCGCCATGTCCTGATGCTCGGCATCGGCCCCGTTCGACGGTGTAGTCGCTTGCGTGGGTTCCCAGCGGGATTCGTTTCGCATGTCGCGAACTCCTTGTTGTCTGTGGGGGTCAGCCGACCAGCTTCACTGCCGCGAGCGTGAGCGTTGCCGCCAACGCCCCGCGCACCACGCGCTCGGGCAGATGACGGGTGAGCTTCGCACCCAGCCAGATCCCGGGCAGCGAGCCGATCAACAGACTGCCGAGCAGTGCCCAGTGCACCGTCCCGAGCCAAATATGACCCAGCGCCGCAATGGCCGTCAGCGGCACCGCGTACGCGATATCGGTTCCGGCGACTTCGGCCGGTTCCAACTGTGGGTACAGCATCAGAATCAGCGTCGCGCCAACGGCACCGGCGCCAATCGAGGAAATCGTGACGAGCACGCCGATCACGGCGCCCACCAGCACGGTGGCCACGACTTGCTTGCGGCCCGTCAACTGCCAGTTCGGGTGGGTGCGCAGCGCCGCCAGCAACTTGGCGCGGAACAGCAGCGAGAGCACCGTGAGCAGCACCGAGGCCGCGATCGTCAGCTTGATGACATGCAGCGCCGCGTCGTCGATGCCACCGAGGCGCTTCAGGACAACGATCGTCACCAGCGCCGCCGGCAAGGCGCCGAGCGTGAGCCTGCGCACGATGTGCCACTTCACGTGGCCGTGTGAGCGATGCGCGACCGTGCCGAAGCTCTTGGTCACCGCCGCAAACGCCAGATCGGTGCCAACCGCGACCGGCGCCGCGTAGCCCAGCAGCAGCGTGAGCAGCGGCGTCATCAGCGAGCCCCCGCCGACGCCGGTCAGACCGACCAGCAGGCCGACGCCAAATCCGGAGAGGGGTTCGAGCCACAGCGACATGTATGACGTTCCTGTTGGTGCTTAATGCCTGGCGGGAATAACGTTATCGAAACAGTGGCACCCACTGTAATGAAAACGCTATATACTTCAAACGAATTAAAAATTGTTTGTATATTTTCGAAAGTTATACAAATGAACCTGCACCAGTTCCGCTTCGTGCGCGAAGCCGTTCGCCAGAATTTCAACCTGACCGCTGCCGCCAAGGCGCTGTTTACCTCCCAGCCGGGGGTTTCGAAGGCCATCATCGAGCTGGAAGAAGAGCTTGGGGTGGACATCTTTGCCCGGCATGGCAAGCGCATCCGCAATCTGACCGAGCCCGGGCGCATCATTTTCGAGTCCGTCGAGCGAATCCTGCTGGAGGTGGAGAGCCTCAAGCGGATCGGCAAGGACTACGCCGCGCAGGATCAGGGCAGTCTGGCGATCGCCACGACGCATACGCAGGCGCGATATTCGCTGCCGCACGCGGTGGCCGAGTTCAAGAAGCGGTATCCGAAGGTGCGGCTCTCGATCTTGCAGGGGAGCCCGACGCAGATCGCAGAAATGGTGCTGCACGACCAGGCGGATCTGGCCATCGCGACCGAAGCGATTGCCGGCTATAAGGATCTGGTGTCGCTGCCTTGCTATCAATGGCAGCACGTGGCCGTGGTACCGCCGGATCACCCGCTGCTGCAACTCCCGTCCGTCGGCATCGAGGATCTGGCGAAATATCCGCTGATTACTTATGACCCCCAATTCGCCGGCCGCGCCAAGATCGATCAGGCCTTCGCGCTGCGCCATGTCCAGCCGGACATCGTGCTCGAGGCGATCGACGCCGATGTCATCAAGACCTATGTCGAATTGGGGCTTGGCGTGGGGATTCTGGCGGGGGTGGCGTTCGATCCCGAGCGCGACCGTAACCTCCGGGCGCTCCAGGTCGGGCACCTCTTCGGCACGAACGTGACGCGCGTCGCCCTCAAACAGGGCGCCTATCTGCGCGGCTACGTGTTCACGATGGTCGAACTGCTCTCGCCGATCCTGACGCGCAAGCTGGTCGAGCAAGCCTTGCGCGGCGAACACGAAAGTTACGAGCTTTAAGCCCTCCAGGGGCGTTGGGGAAACGTAGCGCGCCGACGCCCGGTCACCGGGCGTGCCGCCCCTCGCATTCCGGGGTGAGCCTGGCACTATTTTTCTTCGCTGGCCGAACGCAAGCGGTGCGGTATGCTTACGCGATTCGATCAACAGGAGACCCCATGCGCTCACCTCTTCGCGGCATCCGCCTGTCGGGCGTGCTGCTTGCCCTGACCCTTGCCGGCATTGTGACGGCGGCTCGCGCCGATATCACCGTCGGTATCGATCTGTCGTCGACCGGCCCGGCGGCCGCCATCGGTATCGCCAGCAAGAATGCCATGCAGCTTTGGCCTGACCATATTGGCGGGCAGAAGGCGCACTACCTCTTCCTTGACGACGGCACCGACCCCGGTACGGCCGTGAAGAACGCGCGCAAATTCATCAGTGAGAACAAGGTCGACGTCATCGTTGGCCCGAACATTACGCCGAGCGCACTGGCCATGCTCGACCCGATTTCGGAGGCCGAGACGCCGATGATCACCCTGATCGGTTCGGCCGTCGCCGTGGAGCCGCAGGATGCCAAGCGCCGGTGGGCCTTCAAGATGGCCGCGAACGATTCGGCGATGGCCGACGTGATGACGCGCTACATGGCCAACCACGGGATCAAGACGGTAGGCTTTATCGGCTTTGCCGATGCCTACGGCGAGAGCTGGTGGAAAGAGTTCTCGAAGTTTGCCGAACTTCGCAAGCTCAAGGTCGTGGCCCAGGAGCGTTTCAACCGCACGGACACGAGTGTCACGGGCCAGATCCTGAAGCTGATGGCGGCCAAGCCTGACGCTGTCCTGGTAGCCGGATCGGGCACGCCGGCGGCGTTGCCGCAGCGCACGTTGCAGGAGCGCGGGTATGCCGGGAAGATCTACCAGACGCACGGCATCGCCACGTACGACTTCGTTCGCGTGGGGGGCAAGGACGTGGAAGGCACGCTGTTCCCGACGCAGCCGGGTGTGGTTGCCAAGACGTTGCCGGCCGGGCATCCGGCGCGCACGGCGGCGTTGGCGTTCACCAAGCAGTACGAGGCCAAATATGGCCCCGATACGGTCACGCAGTTCGCCGCCGACGCCTATGGCGTATGGGATCTGCTCAACGACGCCGTACCGCGCGCCGTGAAGGTGGCGGCACCGGGCACGCCGGCATTCCGTGTGGCGCTGCGCGATGCGCTCGAATCCACGCACAATCTCGCCATTCCGAACGGCATTATGAATCTCAGCCCGAAGGACCACGTGGGGCTCGATCAGCGTGCCAGCGTGATGGGGCAGATCAAGAACGGAAAGTTCGTCTACGTCTCGAATTGATCCCGGAATGACGACATACACCATCGCGTTTATCGGGCTGGGCGCCATGGGCGGCCAGATGGTTCGTCATTTGATGGTCGCGGGGCATCGGTTGCACCTCTACGCGCGCCGGCCTGAGGCTGCGGCCCCGTTCGTCGCGCAGGGCGCAGAAGTGTTCGCAACGCCCGCGCAGGCCGCCGCCGATGCGGACTTCGTCGTGACCAACGTCACGACGACACAGGACGTGGAGGCGGTGCTGCTTGGGGCGGATGGCGTGGTGCATGGGGCGCGGGCGGGCGCGATCTGCGTGGATCACAGCACGATTTCGGCGGAGGCGACGCGGCGTATGGCCGCGCGCCTGGCGCTTCACGAGATTGTGCTGGTGGATGCGCCGGTGTCTGGCGGGCCATCTCGCGCGGCCGACGCCTCGCTATCGATCATGGTCGGCGCGTCGAATGACGTCTTCGAGAAGGTCAAGCCCCTGTTGTCCGTGTTGGGCACGACGATCACGCATGTGGGCGACGTGGGGGCGGGTCAGGTGGCGAAGGCGTGCAATCAGATCGTGCAGGTGATCAATATCCAGGGCATTGCGGAGGCGATGCTGTTCGCGGCGCGCAACGGCGTGGATCAGGACAAGGTCATCGAAGCGATTTCGCAGGGGCTGGCGGGCAGTCGAATGCTCGACATGATGGGGCCGAAGATGGCCCATCGCGACTTTGCGGCGGGCATTGAAGCGCGCCTGCACGACAAGGATTTCGCGATGATCCTGGACGCCGTGGCCGACGCAGGGCTCTCGCTGCCGGCGCTGTCACTGGTGAAAGCCCAGCTGACGGCGCTGATGGAGCGCGGCTGGGGGCATGACGACACGTCGTCGCTGCTGCGCGTGCTCGAGAGTCAACAGCAAGTTCATTGAGCGCCGACGGGGCGGGCTTGTGGCCGCGAAGAATTTCGGTCATAATCTCGCCTTCGTCCGGTGAGCCGTTAGGTTCATTGAACGAGTCACGCTGCGACACCGCTCGGTGAACGCACACCTGCCCAGGTGGTGAAATTGGTAGACGCAGGGGACTCAAAATCCCCCGCCGCAAGGCGTGCCGGTTCGATTCCGGCCCTGGGCACCACAGATTTCCAAAGACATTCCGCCGAAGTGCTGACTATCGCACTTATCCACAGTTTTGCGGAATATTCCGCAAAAGCATCTTTCCCAAAAGCAAAACGCAGCCACGTCATCTACAGCAGAGTAGTGGCAAATACTCACATCTAGTCTTGACCTTCAACCAACGGTTGCGGTACGATCAGGATACCGAGGCGGGATCACTTGACATTCAGCGAGTTTGCATGTATGCGGCTGCGCTGTTTTTTGCTATCTGGGCTTCGGTTTTTACATTCGAATCAACTGGACTCACGCGAGGAAATAGATCATGACTCGGTTCATGAACGATCAGGACATCGCATCGGTCTTCGCAGCACTTGATCTTCCGCTAGCCGACAAGAGCATCCAAGATATCGAGGCGGCGAAGGATCGTTTTTTCAACACAGGGGACAGCGAGAACGGGAAGAAGGTCGTTCATCGCATCGTCATTAGCAACGGCACTGGTGTTCTAAAGAAAGAGAAAAATGCCGAACTGGAACCAAGTTTTATCTGAGCTGCAAGGCTACGGTAAAGGACCTCACGACCAAGTTCGCAGTAAATATCTCCTGAAACTTCACAGACACACCAAACGAAATGTGTTGGTGTACTACTCCGGCTGGCTGCAGAAACCCCAAGTCCGCAATGACGTATCAATCGGAGATGCTGATAAAACGGGTTTCATGACATGCTCACATGATGTAGACAGATCCAAGGGGTTGGATTTGATCCTGCATACACCGGGCGGTGATGTCGCGGCGACTGAGTCAATCATCGATTATCTTCATTCGCTCTATGACGGCGATATCCGCGCCATCATTCCGCAAATGGCCATGTCCGGCGGAACGTTGATTGCGTTGTCCTGCAAAGAAATCGTAATGGGCAGACAGTCCAGTCTAGGCCCCGTAGATCCCCAGATTGGTGGCATGCCGGCTCAAGGTATTATCGAAGAGTTTACTCAGGCGGCCGAGCAAATCAAGGAAAATCCGGAAGCCATCGAAATCTGGAAACCGATCATCGCAAAGTATTGGCCCACCTTGATCACGTCATGCCAACACGCAATTGCATGGTCGGATGAACTGCTTCGACGATTCCTTTCGAATTGCATGTTCGCCACAGAAGAAGAAGCAGTTCGCGTAGCAAAAATCAACGAGATTGCAAAGTTGCTTGGGCAACAGGCAACATCTAAGAGCCACAATCGTCATATCAACAAGGAGAAGGCTCGTGCAGTGGGGCTAAAGATTGTCGATCTGGAGTCCGACAATACACTCCAGGATCTCGTTTTGACGCTACACCATTCACTAACGTTGACATTTTCTCAAACTTCAGCGATTAAGCTCATCGAGAATCATAAAGGCGTTGCATTCGTTCAGCGATTGCAGCCCACAACGTAACAAAACATCTCAGCTGCATAGAAGGCCCGCCACAGAGCGGGCTTTTTCATTTCTGGCTCAGCGCACCGTAGGAGCGCTCGCAGAAAAGTCCGCAGACGTCCTATCGCCAATAATGGTGAACATCAAGACGACGCAATACTCAACGACCAATCGGTCAATGGGCGAGACTACCCCCTCAATTTAGTGATGCCTCTGGGGGGCCAGGTGCCGCTCATATCGACTAAAGAAATGCGGCTGTATCGGAAAATTGCCGATAACGGCCCACCGCATTGGATGGGCCGCAACCCAATCTATCTCACCAATCGCGGTTTCTCACCCCGCCTCGCCGCGTGAATAATGACGTGCGGGCCCATCAACGTATCCGTCGCCACCATCGCTTCTGCGAACGTCTCAAAGTAAATCGCGTGCTCGGGGTCGGACACATGCGCTCGCCTGATTTCTCCTGCTCGCTCGTCCCACGCGTAACCGAGGTACTTCTTGTATTCGTGGAACCAGACAACATGCCCCTCGCGCGTCAACGACTTGGGGAGGTCGAACCCGCCATCGCCTTGACCGCCGATTTCTTCGTCCTTCCCGCCGCTCTTGTTTGAATCACTCATCAAAATCTCCTGACATGTGAATAAATTTAGCCGCGCTAACGACTGACTTCATCATCGCAGGAGTGCCAAACCTTGCGTTTCAGCAACTTCCGAATATCCGAGCCTATACGTCGACACTCGAAAAGTTTCGACGCGCTGCGAAAACGTTTGTGACGTATAAGCGGCGAAACGAAGACGGGCTGACGGAATCACGGTGAACCCACGACCCTAAGGCACGAATTTCAACATCATTCGATGCCACAGTTGTGCCACTCACATCGATGGAGGCGGCATATGCGCACAACTTGCGTAGGGATGTAAGACTACAATGCGCGGGACAAGCTCGCCGCCCATCGATAGCATCCGGCGTAAAGGTTTCCCGCAGGAAAAATCAAAAAGTGCCCCCCACTTATCCGTGAACTTCGGAGGTTTCGTATGGGGTTGGCATTGCTTTCCCTTGCCCTGCTTGTTGTCATGGTGTTGATGTTGGAGACGGTTCGACCGCGCAAACGCAGGGCGGGCATCGCCATCGACTCGACCGCGTACTACGCCGTGAAACCGCTCACGAAAACCGAGCAAGCGTTCTATCGGCTGTTGGTCAACAGCTTGCCCGGATACATCGTTCTGGCACAGGTCGATATCAAGCGAATCGTCCGAACCAAGCGCGGCAAGAGCCATTCGCACTTCAACCGAATCGCGCAACTATCGGTGGACTTCCTCGTCTGCACCCCTGACTTTTCAATCGCTGCCGCAGTTGAGCTGGATGACCCGTCGCATGAGGGAAAGCAACAACGAGCGCGGGACGCAAAGAAGGACGACGTGTTGAAGGCAGTCAATGTGCGCCTCGTGCGATTTGACGTCAGGCGCTATCCTTCAGAATCGGCCATTCGACAAGCGATTCTGGGAAGCACCAACGGCGCCGGCGATCTGAAATTCGCCGCATGACCCGCGACCCGAAAGGGGCGTCTAGATCCGCCCCGCCTTTGCCCACGGCATCCACGACTACGATCACGGCCGCATCAGGCTCGAGCCAGCCAGAAGGGCTAAGTTCCGTGCGGTACAGAACCCGGCCCTTACCGCCATCACTTCCCCGTCCAACTTTACGGGGTCAGTTCACCGTCACCGGCCTGCCGCGGCGTTGAAAATGCCAGGCGTCATCCCTGCTACGCCGCTACGCCGCTTCGCCGCCACACGTCGGGGCAAACGCCATATGAGCGTCTTGCGAAGGCAAACCCCATCAGACCGCGTTTAGTACGCTACGCCCCGCTAGCACAGCCGCCACATTGTCCAACGCGGTGAACCCCATCTGGTCGCGCGTCTCTTTCGTCGCGCTCGCCATGTGAGGCGTAAGAAATACGTTGTCCAGCGATGCGAAGCGGGCATCGACATTGGGCTCATTTCGATACACGTCGAGACCCGCGCCGAAAAGGTGCCCCGACGTCAATGCGCCGTAAAGCGCATCTTCATCTACCAGATCGCCACGCGCCGCATTCACAAATACGGCCCCCTTCGGCATGAGATCGAACTGCGCCTTCGTCATGAGCGGCGATCCGCCACCAGGAACATGCAGCGAGAGCACCTGGCAATGCGGAAGCAGTTCCGTGAGGCTTGGATAAAACACCGCCCCGTTCTCCAGCGCCGGCGATGCCCGCTGAATGTCGGTGTAGGCCACCTTCATGCCAAACGCCTGCGCGCGCTTTGCGACCGCTCGCCCGATACGTCCGAAACCCACGATGCCAATCGTTTTCCCGTTGACGCGCGTGCCCAGCATGTCCGTCATGCCGAACGATTTCCCCCAACCGGCGCGCATGATTTTTTCGTATTCCGCCGCACGCCGACTGGCCGCCAGCACCAGCAACATCGCGAAGTCCGCCGTGCATTCGGTCAAGGCATCGGGCGCGTTCGTCACGACAATGCCTCGCTCGCGGGCGAACGCCACGTTCATGTGATCAACGCCCGCGCTGGCATTGGCAATGATCTTCACCGTGGATGGCAACGCCGCAATGTGCGCTTCCTGCAAGCCGGATTTCTTCCCGACCAGAACGGCTGGCACCTCGCGCGCCTTGCAGAATTCCACCACCGCCCATGCATCCATATCCGATTCGGTCACGTAGGCGTTGAATTCCGACACTGCGCGGCTCGCCACGGCTTGCGGCACTTTTCGCGCGATCAACAGTTGGGTGCGCGTGCTTTCCGACATGATCTTTTCTCCAAGTAGACGGTCGCACAAAGACTACGAAACCCGCCAGCCCAAGGTCAATGTTGATTGAATCAATCAACCTATGACCGCCGTCCACGCGCGCCCTTCGGTCGCATCCCACCATGGGATGCCCTCCACCTTTCGCTCATCAGGAAAACCCTGACACGCCACCGACTGGGTGCGCTTCCAGATGTTGATTGAACGAATCAAGATTGCCCGGCCGACGCGGCCGATGCCATTCTCGGTTCGTGACCCACTGAGAAAAGGTAATGTCATGTCGACCTCGAAGCAGTTCGCCGCCGTCACGGGTGCCGGTTCCGGCATCGGTCGAGCGGCCGCCATCGCGTTTGCCGCATCCGGATTCACCGTCGCGCTGATCGGACGCAGGGATGCGCCCCTTCAGGAAACCCAAGCGGCCATCGATGACGCAGGCGGCAACGCGTATGTCGCGGCGGCCGATGTCGCCGATGAACGCTCCGTGGACGCGGCATTTGCGCAAATCCTTCGCGAATTCGGACGTCTGGACGTCCTCTTCAACAACGCCGGACGCAACGCCGGCGCCGTGCCGCTGGACGAATACCCGCTCGACTTCTGGAACGACGTCGTCGCCACCAACCTGACGGGTGTGTTCCTGTGTGCGAGAGCGGCCTGGCGCATCATGAAGAACCAAACGCCGCAAGGCGGTCGAATCATCAACAACGGATCCATCTCGGCGCACTCCCCCCGCCCCAACACCATCGCCTACACCGCCACCAAGCACGCCGTGTCGGGCATCACCAAATCGTTGGCGCTGGACGGGCGCCCCTATCGCATCGCCTGCAGCCAGATCGATATCGGCAATGCGGCAACGTCGCTCACGGAGCGAATGACACGTGGCGTGCTTCAGGCCGACGGCAGCATGGCCCCGGAAGCTCGAATCGACGTCGCTCATGTCGCGAACGCTGTCGTTCACATCGCCAGCCTCCCGCTCGAAGCCAACGTCCTCAACATGACCCTCATGGCCACCACCATGCCTTTCGTAGGCCGCGGATAACCCCCTCGCCCGCCCCACATAAAAAGCAACGGGCAGGCCACCGATCAGGAGACATCGATGAAATTTGCAGAGGAACAACACCTGTCAGCACTCGATACGGCATCACGCGATATCACGGCAAGACCATCGAAGGTCAGATACGTCGTGCTGTCGATGTTGCTGATCGCGACGATTCTTAACTACGTCGACCGATCCGCCCTCGGCATCGTCGCCCCAAGCCTTTCGAAAGACCTCGCATTGAACAAGATGCAGATGGGCGAGCTGTTCGCCGCATTCGGTCTCGCGTACTCCCTCGCCTTGCTACCCAGCGGCATCCTTGCCGACGTGCTCGGCTCACGCATCGCCTATGCGCTGTCGCTGGTGGGATGGTCGCTCGCGACGCTCACGCAGGGGCTGGCCAATGGCTATCACATGTTGCTTGGCTCTCGCCTGACGATGGGTGCGCTCGAGGCCCCCGCGTTTCCATCGAATGCACGCGCGGTGACGCTTTGGTTTCCCACGCAGGAGCGCGGATTCGCGACCAGCGTCTACGTCATGGGACAGTACATCGGAACGCCCATTTTTACGGGCCTTCTGCTGTGGATCTCGGCCGCCGCGGGATGGCGTTCCGTGTTCTTCGTGACGGGCGGCTTCGGCATTCTTTTCAGCGTGATCTGGTTCTGTGCCTACCGGGATCCCTCGCGACATCGCTGGGTGAACAAGGCCGAACTCGACTACATCAACGAATCGCGCACCCCGTCCGCGCAGAAGTCGCGGGAAAAATTCAACTGGCGCATGGCACTCAAACTGCTCGGGTATCGCCAGATCCTGGCCATTTGCCTCGGCAAGTTCTGCAACAACACGATTCTGGTCTTTTTCACCACGTGGTTCATGACGTATCTGGCCGAGGCGCGCCATATGTCGATGATCAAGGTTGGAATCTTTCAGGCACTCCCCTTCCTGGGCGCGACGCTCGGCATTCTCGTCGCCGGTTGTCTCTCGGACTTCTTCATTCGCCGTGGCGTCTCCCTCTCCGCCGCACGCAAAGCGCCGCTGGTCATCGGAACGCTGCTCGGCTCGTCCATCGTCCTGGTGAACTTTGTCGAATCCAACGCGATGGTCATCGCCATTCTGACCATCGCCTTCTTCGCGCAAGGTGTCGGCTCGATGTCCTGGGCCGCCGTCTCCGAGATCGCGCCGCGCCAGTATGTCGGTCTCACCAGCAGTATCACGAGCCTCGCCGCCAACATTGCTGCCGTGACGACGCCGCTGATGATCGGTTACGTCATACAACGCACGGGACAGTTTTACTGGGCACTGAATCTGATGGGCGCTATCTGCCTGCTCGGTACGTTCTCGTATTCCGTTCTCCTCGGCAAGCTCTCCAGAATCGAGCTTTGAACGCCCCCACCTATCGCACGAACGACATGATTGAATTCAAATGGGATCACCTTCAGCTATGCTCGGCAGACGCTGAAGCCACGGCAGCGTGGTTTGCCCGGTGCCTGAATGCGGAAGTCGTTCGACGTCCGGGGCGTGTGGATCTTCGCATCGGGTCCATCAACTTATTCATCACCCAACTGTCCGGCGCGCATACGACCGAAATCTCAGGTGGCACGCGCACGCAAGGCATCGATCATTTCGGCGTGACCGTCGATGATCTCGATGCCGCCTTCAATCACCTCAAGGCCTGCGAAGCCGACATCGTCGAGCCGATCAAGTCGGTCCGTGCCGGCGTCCGGGCACTTTTTGTGAAGTCGCCGGGCGAGATCCTCATTGAAGTCCTTGAGCGCAAGCCCAGCGAGATGACTTTTACTTGAAGAGACGTCAATATTGAGCCACCGGCTCGGGACTCACTCGAAACGAGTGAGTCCCGCTGCCCGTTTTGAGCGCCCTGCCCTATAGCGAACGTCTATTCCATGCGAACCTGGATCACGTTGACCGAAGCGGCCCGACAGTTGGGCGTGCAAGCGCAGACGATCTACGCCTACGTCAGCCGAGGCAACATCGCCGTCATGCCGGACCCCGCCGACCCGCGCAAGAGCTTGTATCGCGCAGAGGACGTCGCGATCCTTTGCCGAAAGAAGCAGGTCGGCCGCAAACGCGCCGCCCTTGCCGCAGGCACGATATTCGGCGCCGAGCCTTGCATCCACAGCGCAATCACTACGTTTTCCAAAGGGCGCGCGTACTACCGCGGGCGCGATAGCATTCGCCTGTCACAGGCATCGACGCTCGAAGACGTTGCCGCCATCCTGTGGAACGCACGATCGCCAATTGCCTTCGACATTGACCGAACCCCGCTGCAGTGGGAAGAGCGCGGCAGACAGTGCGCTTTCATGTCCTTGGCCGCGCTTGCCGCGAATGGTCACTCGACACACGGCCGAACCGACCGAGCACTGCATACCGAGGCGGGCCACCTGGTCGCGCTCGTCTCCCAAGCGTTTGGTGCGAAATGCAGCGAAAAGGCGACGCTCACGCATGAACGACTGGCGCTTGGATGGGGGCAAGGAAGCGAAGGCACCGACCTCATTCGCAGAGCCCTGGTACTCGTTGCCGACCACGAGCTAACCAGTTCGGCCTTTGCCGCAAGAATCACGGCATCCACCGGCGCATCGCTGCCGGGATGCCTGCTCACCGGGCTGGCGGCCTTCTCAGGCCCGTTGCACGGCGACGCGTCAGGCCGTGTCCGTGCCGTGTTCGATCATGTAGAGCGAGTAGGGGCGGAAAGTGTGGTGGCCCATCACTTGCAGTCGGCCCTCCCGATCCCTGGGTTCAGCCACCATCTCTATCCCGAAGGCGACCCGCGCGCCCAGGCGTTGCTGGAACGCCTCGATCCCCCCGAAGAACTGGCGTCATTTATCGGGGAGGTGACCCGTTTGACGGGGCTTCAACCGAACATCGATGTCGCACTTGCCGTTCTGGCTTCTCAACTCAAGCTTCCTCGCGACGCCTCCTTCGCCCTATTCGCCACCGCACGAAGTGTCGGCCTGCTTGCGCATAGCATGGAGCAGCTCAAGGTCGGAAAGGTGATCCGACCCCGCGGACGTTACACCGGCCCCGTTCTCGAGGATGTGGATTCGGTGCCCCCCAACGACGATGGCAATGGCCTGCCTGACGCGGCGACCGTCGACCGAAATCGCGTATTCAAGACGATCATCCGCTAGCTGAGATCCTGCTGGTTCACCCTGTCGTATCGGCGGATACGATTCCACACTCGGTTGGATGAGCCCGCCCCGCGCCGGCACTCGGGACATGGGCAATATTTCAGCGCGCATTGATTACCGGGGACGACCCGTAGTAGCATACGCAACTTAATTAATAATAATTCTCATTTCTATTTTTATTATTATCGATGCGCCGCCTCCAGAATTACGCTGCACTGCCGCTGGTCTTCATCGCGGCGTCGCCGCTCGCCTTCGCGCAGGCCACGTCTACTGACGTGGCGAGTTCGGCTGCCGTGAGCGCAACGAACACCGACACCGCCACGCCCGACGCCACGTCCGTGAGTGCATCTGGCACCGTTGCGCTGCCCGCAGTGTCTGTCAGTGCGAGCGGCGCGCCCCGCACCGCGTTCGACGCGCCCGCCGCCGCTCAGGTCACGAAGTCGTCGGTGCCTTTGAGCGAGACGCCGCAATCGATCAGTGTCGTCACGCGCGATTTGATGGACGCGCAACAGGTCCAGACGCTCAACGACGCGCTGCACGACGTGCCCGGGGTGATCTCGGGCACGTACGGCAGACGGGGCTGGGACGACTTCATCATTCGCGGCCAAACGGCGTCGGATTCCGTGTATCTCGACGGCCTGCGCACGGCCATCAATAACCGCTTCGCCGAAGAAACCTTCGGACTGCAACAGATCGAAGTGATCAAGGGACCGGCTACGTTGCTTTCCGGACTCGTGCTGCCGGGCGGCATGGTCAACATGGTCAGCAAGCGGCCGGAAGCCGACACGTTCGCCAACGTCGATGCCACCGTGGGCAGTCACGGCTTCTACCAGAGCACCGTCGACATGGGTACGCCGCTCTCGGAGAACGGCAAGGCCGCATTTCGCATCAACGCCCTGGCGACGAACAGCCACGACGCCACCGACTATGTCTGGTCGCGCAATCGTTATATCGCGCCGTCGCTATCGCTTGATCTCGGCCCGCGCACGGAATTGACGATCCTGACGAGCTATCAGGAACGCAACTACCTCCGCCAGCAAGGCCTGCCGTGGTCCGGCACGCTGATCCCGAACAAGAACGGCAGCCTGTCGCGCAGTACCTTCACGGGCGAGCCCGGTGAGCGGCCCTACTCGGGGCACGAGGCACGTATCGGCTACCGCTTCGCCCACCATTTCGACTCGGGCTGGACCGTGAACCAGAATGCTCGCTGGCAACAGTTCGCGCTGGGCGGTCAGCTCGTCGCCAATGGAAAGGTCGCCTCGAACGGCTACACGCTGAGCCGCACGGCCACCGATTCGCAATGGTCCGGCGACACGCTCTCGCTGGACAATAACGCGCAGAAGACCTTTGACACCGCGTTCGGCCGCCACGAGATCACCGTCGGCATGGACTACATGCGCGGGCGCGAGGACGTGACCACCACCACGTGCTCGGTCGGTTCGATCAACATGTACGCCCCGGTCTACACGGGAGCCATCACATGCCCATCCACGCCACGAACGCGCGCGTACACTACGATCCGCGATCTGGGCGTCTACGCGCGCGATCAGATCGCACTCGGCCAGCGCTGGCGCGTGCTGGCGGGCATGCGCTACGACAGTGCGTCGAGCAACGTACTCAACAAGCTGACCGACACCACGAGCGGCAACCCGTCGAACGCCACCACGGGCTCGCTTGCGCTGATGTACGAGCTGTTCCCCGGCGTGCGCCCTTATGTGAGCTACGCGACCTCGTTCTACCCGAACAGCGGCGCGGACGTAAGCGGCAACGCCTTCGATCCTGAAACCGGCAAGCAGTGGGAAGCGGGGGTGAAGTTCGACCTCCAGAAGGGCCACACGAGTGTGACGCTCGCGGCATTCGACCTGCGCCGCCGCAACGTGCTGGAGAGCGATCCGAACAACGACGGCTACAGCATTGCCGTGGGCGAAGAGCATTCGCGCGGCGTCGAAGTCAGCTTCAACACCGCGCCGACGAATCAGTTGAGCGTGACCGGCGGCTACGCCTACACGTCGGCCGTGATCGCCGACGATGGCGGCCAGGCACCGTCGACCAATGGCGTGCGCATCAACAACGTGCCACGGCACAGTTTTAACCTGTTCGCACGCTACCGGTTGCCGGGCGAACTGCGGCGCTGGGAGATCAACGGGGGTGTACGTGGTCAGAGCAACCTCTATGCGTATGGCTACACGATTCCGGGCTTCGTGGTCAGCGACGTGGGCGTGCGCTACACGGCACCGAGCTGGCACGCCGCGCTGAATCTGAAGAACATCTTCAACAAGCATTACTACACAGGAGGTCTGAGCAACGCCGTGGCACTGGGCGACGATCGCTCGGTGATGCTCACACTGGGATACCGCTATTGAGGCTTGCGAAGCGCCAACCGCCCCCACGCATCGATTTGGGAAATACGTCGAGGCTTTCGCATGGCGACGTCCCGAGCCGACAATTCGGACGTTGCTGAAACTCAAGTGATTTCACGGCTGGGATGATGGAAGCGTCCCCCACATCGGTGGGGGCAACTTCTGGGAGCAACCCATGCGCGATTCGAACGATGAGAACGTGAAATCCCGAGGTGCAGGCATGACGAGGCGATTCGGGACGAGCGGAGCACCGGACCTGCCGAAACCGCTGTCGAGAAAGGGCTATGTCGTCTGGTTCCACGACCATGGCGAGTATCTGGGGCTCGCATGGAACGCGTCGGCGGAAGAAATTGAACGAGCGCACGTGGCAAATGCCGACCACGCGATCTACTTCGAGACCTTTGCGCAGGCGGCCGTCGCCAGCGACAAGTTCATCAGCCCCTGTCGGGTGATCCATTCCCCCGGGCCCGGCAAACGACCCAAGCTTATGCCCTAGAACAACGTGACGGCCCGTCACCGTTGTCGGGCCGTCACGCCTGCGATTTATGCGCCGCCGGTTCCCGTGTTACTTTTACGGCAACGTTACTGCGTGTGAGGTGTGACCATGTACACCGTAATGGGCATCACGGGGCGAGTGGGCAGCGTGCTGGGACATGACCTTCTCAAGGCAGGTCTACCGTTGCGGGTCGTCGTCCCCGATGCCGTCAAATCGAGCCGATGGGCCGCACTGGGCGGTGAGATTGCCGTCGCGGAAAACGACGATGTCGACGCCCTCACCCACGCGTTTCGCGGCAGCGAAGCCGTGTTCGTGATGCTCCCACCGAACGCAGACCCCGAGCCGGACTTCTCGCATGCGCGGCGCCTGATCGACGCGATTCGGCAAGCGCTGGCCGCCACTCGCCCGAAACGCGTGGTGTGCCTGTCGAGCATCGGCGCCGACTGCGAAATGCCCAGCCTGCTCACCGCGCTGCGCTTGTTCGAGGCGGCGATGCTGTCGTTATCGCTGCCGGTGACGTTCCTGCGCCCGGCCTGGCTGATGGAGAACTTCGCGTGGGACATCGAGCCCGCTCGCGAACGCGGGGAGCTGCCGAGCTATTTGCAGCCGGTGGATCGGGCGCTTCCGATGGTCTCGGTGAGCGACGTCGCCCATTTCGCGGCGCGCGCCATGCAGGCGCCGTTCAGCGACAACCCAATCTGGGAAATCGAAGGCCCCGAGCGTTACTCGCCCGACGACATCGCCGCCGCACTCGCCCGTACGCTCGTTCGCGACGTCTGCGCCGAGGCGGTGCCCCGAGCGGGCTGGGATCCCCTTTTTCGCGCGCAAGGTATGCGCAACCCGCTGCCACGTATCCAGATGCTCGACGGATTCAACAACGGCGACTTCCGCTTCCGCGACGACGGCAAACACGCGCTGCGTGGCGGCGTCACACTCGTCGAGGCAATCGCCGCATTGGTGCGCGAAAGCTGACACCGGTGACGGGCGTCAGGCCATCCGCAACCCGCTAGCGGTCTCGGCAAACCGGCACTTGTGCGAGCAGTTCACGCCAATGTTGCGCCCAATCGCCATCGTGCGCGACCCCGCGCACCGTGACCGTCGTCACACAGGATCCCCCCGCCGCCGCCGCGAAGCGCCGCGCGACGTCCGGCGGCACGATCGTATCCTGCGCGCTGCTGAAATGGATCTGCGCAATGCCTGCGATTCGCCGCGCCACGTCGATAGGATTACGAGACGCCGGCATCGGCGAGACGTGATGCAGCCGATTGATGTACTCGGTGTCGAGGTTGCCCGCGACCGTGCGCAGCGCGGCGACGTCGTGGCGGCGCGCAGCGATCAGCACGGCAATGGCGCCACCGCCCGAGTAGCCGACAAGCTCCACGGGCTGCCCAGGGGTACGGGCCACGAGTTGATCGACTGCCGCGTTCATTGATTCGATCACTTCGGGGGCGAACCGCTTGCCGGTCCAATACGCGACGGCGCAACGGGGATTGTCCTGCATCGGCGTAAATTGGCAGGGTCGCGCCAGATAGGCGACGTTGTCGGCGGCCTTCGCGGACGAATCCGCGGCAGCGAGCGCCAGCCCCGTTGCCGCGACCGGCGTGGGGTCCAGCGATGGCTCACTGCGCGAAACCCAGGCCAATCCATCGCCTTCGATGTAGATGCGCAGAGGCTTGTCGGGGCGGGTAATGCGCGAGAACACGGTAAGGCGGAAATCGCCCGCCGTCAGCACTTCCCGGTGCAGTCCCGCCGGTCCGGCCAACGCATCGGCATGCGCGTCGCGATCCACACTGGCACACCCAGACGCCAGCGATAGGGCAGCCAGTGCGGCAACGTAACGCATCCCGCGCTGCCACCCTGCAAGCATGGCGTTCATGGCGCTGCGCCGCGCCCTTCGGTCAAATCGCGCCATCACGCCATTCCACCACGAAGTGCTTGAGTGCCTGCGCCATGCGTTCGACCACGGGTTGCCAGTGTGCGCGGGCCTCCTGGCGAAACAGACGCATCCCCGGATACCAGGGCGAGTCGTCGCGACCGAGCAGCCAGCGCCAATCGGGAACCAACGGCAACAGCACCCATACCGGACGTCCCATCGCGCCTGCCAGATGAACGGGCGACGAATCGACCGACACCAACAAATCCGCGAGATGCAAAATCGCCGCAGTGTCCTCGAAATCGCGGATCCCGTCGCTCAGCGACACCATCGACATGCCGTCGGGGGGTGTACTTGCCTGCGAGGCCGCCGGCCCCTTCTGAATCGAAAGGAACGTCGCGCCACTCGCCCCCAACGGGCCGAGTTGTGCGAGCGACATGGACCGGTTGCCGTCGTTGACGTGTTCCGGGCGCCCCGCCCACACCACGGCGACCCACGGGCGCGGCAGGTCGGCCAATTTTTCGCGCCAATGGGCGACGCGCTCGGGGTCGGCGCTCAGGTACGATACGTCGCCCGGCAGATCGGCGAGCGTCAAGCCCATCGCCATTGGCAGGCTCATCAGTTCGCAATGCTGATCGAACGTCACCGGCAACGTACCGCGAGCGACGATATCGTCATCGCCCCACATGCGCCTGGCGATCGGCAATGCTTCCGGATTGATCTCCAGGATCACGCGCGCCTGACTGCGCTCACGCGCCCAGCGCGCCATGCGCAGGAACTGGAACGTGTCTCCGTAGCCCTGCTCGTCGTGGATGAGGAGCGTCTGGCCGGGAATCGGTCTGCCGTCCCAACGCGGGCGTTGCACCTTGCGCTCAATGGACTGCGTATGTTCGAGGCGGTAGCGGTGGCGATACTCGCGCCAACCACGCTCGAAGTCGCCGAGCAGGAGCAACGTCTCGGCGAGATCGAAGCGGTTGGACAGGTCGCCAGGCACCTGACGGGCAAGCCTGTCGAGTATGTCTCGTGCCTCGTGCACCTTGCCTTGCGCGCGCAAGACCATCGCAAGCAATCGCCACATCACCACGGGCGCGGTCTCGGCGCCCACGACCTCGCGCAGCATCGACTCAGCCCTTTCGTACGCCTGCGCACGGACACACGCCACGATGGCGTCGTGAACCGAGGTCATATCCGGCGGTGTGGCGAGCAACTGCGGCACCGAGGGCGGGACACCGTCGACGAGTGCCGGGCGATTGCGCGTAACCTTCTGCGCCTCGACAAGCGCAAGCGCAGCCCGCGCATCGTGACTCTCCGGCTGGAGGGCGAGCGCATCGCGAGCACAATCGAGTGCCTCGTCCAACCGTCCCACCAGCGGCAGAATCCGGGCACGCGTCACGAGCGTGGAGAAATGCTGGGGGGCGAACGCCGACATGATCTCCACGACCTGCAACCCCGCCGCCACGTCTCCACTGGAAACTTCAATGTCGGCAAGATTACGGTAGGCGTCGACGAACGACGGATCCAACTCAATGGCGCGGCGCGCCAGAGTTCGCGCTTCGGTAATGCGCTGCTGTGCGCTCAGCAGCGACGCCAGATTGCTGTGCACGTCCGCGCGTAGCGGGTCGATTTCAAGGGCCCGCAGATAGTGCGTCTCGGCAGACTCCTGACGCCCCAGCAGACGCGCGGTATTCCCGAGATTGTTGTGCGCATCGGCCGACGCGGGCAGCAGTTCGCTCACGCGGGTGAGGCATGCCAAGCTCTGATCGAGCTGTCCGACCTCCTGCAACACTATTCCGAGGTTGTTCCACCCGGCAGCAAACGCCGGATCGATTTCGACGGACCGGCGCGCAGCCGCCAGCGCCTCATCGAGCCGGCCCGCCTGCCGACACATCTCGGCCAGATCGGACCAACTGGACGCCAGCGCACCGGGCGCCCGGCAGGTGGTGCGCAGATGGTCGATCGCCATGTCGCGCTTGCCATAGGCATGGGCCATGAGGCCGAGGAGATAATGCGCGTCCGGGTGCTCGGGCGACGCGTCCAGCACGCGCCGGCACAGGACTTCGGCCTGGGGCGCCTGTCCCGCCTGCCAATGCGAATGGGCTAACGCAATCGCCTGAGCGAAGGTCAGCATTCCGGGAGTCGAAGCGGCGGCAGACATCGAGAGGCGGTCGGGAGACGGTAGGCACTGCGCGATACTTCCACGGCGGTCGCTGCCATGTCAATCGTTGCGACCGCCGGACGCGTACGAACGTTTCCGAACACGCGCGACGCTCAGAAGCGCTGTTGTACGCGCACAATCCCCGTGTGCGACACAAAGCCCGCCCCCGCTTGCAGGTCGTAGCGAATCGAGGCACTCAGATTGTTCGCTTTCATCAGGGTCAGGCCCAGCGAGATATCGGCCAGGTCCGACACCGGCGTAGCGCCCACGGTCGTGAACGCCGTCTGGCCGGACGGATCCGCAGCGAAGCTCGCGCCCGTCGTTTGACGCGTACGGTTGTACTCATGCAGCCAACGCACGCTCAGTTCGGGCACCCACATCCCCCTCGCCGTTTCGAATGGCAAGGCGACCTTCGCCCCCAGCGCGCTACGCACCGAACTAGCGCCGACACTGCCGACCGTAAGCGCCGAGCCATTGCCACCCGTTTCGGTATAGCCGTTCTGGTTCAGATAGCCATATGTAACGCCCGCCAGCGGCGTGACGATGGCACGTCCCAGCGCCAGTGGCCAGCCGAATTCGGCGCCGAACACGAATTGTTGACCGTTGAAGTTGCCATGGGCCACGCCGTTGAATCCCGGCATCGACACCGATCGCGTCGTATCGTAGTGTTGCAGCACCGCCGAGCCTGACAGGTTCACGTACCACGGCTCGCCGGTGTACGCGGCGTACCCAATGAGGCCATACCCGTTCACGCCGGTCGTATTGCCCGACGTGCTACCGTCATTGTCGATCGCCGTGCGCGAGAACTGGACCGCTCCCCCCGCACGCCAGCGCTCGCCGAATGCTCTGTCAGCACCGACGACCAGTCCACCGTAGTTGGCGCTGTAGCCGTCGACGTCGTTACGCACCGACTGGCTGGCGTGACCGCCGAAGGCCTGTCCCCAGACGCCCCAGTTGGCTGCGCTGTCGCCCGTCGCAATCCCGGTGCCCCCGGCCTGCGCTACGCGCAGGCTGTTGACGTGCGCACCGACCACGCCCAGCGATTCGAAGGTGGCCGCGCCTGCGGCACGCGTATTCTGCGCCGGGGCGAGTTGCTTGCCGACCCGATTGGCCGAGTCCGTCGAACCGCCGCTCAGCGACCCGAGTGCCGCGTTGTACAGATTCAGCAGTTGGGCGTCGCTCACGCCGGTGTAGCCCAGCAAGCCCCGCAGCGACGACTGCGCGTTGGGTGCCGACGCAAGCAAGGCGTTGGTGCGAGGGTCGGCGGGCGGTGTCGTACCGGTGCCGCCGCCGTTGTCGGAACCGGCATTCGTATCCGAAATCAACGTCACGACCAGATCCTGCCGACTGCCGTTAGCCACCGTGGCGCCGGTCGCGCCGAGCGTCGACGAACCGTTGACGCGATAAACCAGCGAACCTTCGTTGTAGGTGGCCGAGCCTGCCGTGTCGATCACGACATAGCGCTGACCCGCCGCAAACGAATAGCCGAGCGACTGTAACGCGATACTCGAACCCGCTGCCAGTGTCGTGTTGCCGCTCACAACCAGTCGTCCGTAGCCGCTGTCGGTCGTCAAGTCGCCGGTCGTAACCGCATTGCCCGCAACACCGATCTGAAGCGTGGCGCCTGCCGCCTGTGCGTAATCGCCTGAGACCTGGATGGCATTGTTCACTTGCAATACCGACGCGTCGTTGAACGCCGTTCGTGTGCCAGCGAGGTTCAGGTCGTCGTTAAGCAGGAGATTGCCGCCGTTGAAGTGTATATCGGCGAGCGAGCTGGAAAGGGTTCCGGGGATAGCACTGCCGAAACCCGTGAGGGTGCCCTGCGCTGCGCCTGACGCCCCCGCGATGGACAAGGCTTGCGTGCCGGAATGGGAAATGTTGCCCGCAATGGTGCCGGCGTTATTGATCTGTCCGATCGTGGCCGCTGCGGAGGCATTCGCGATGGCCGCGCCGGCGCTGGAAATGAGCCCGCCCGCGAGATTGTTGATGGTACCGATCGAGTCCTCGTTGTAAATGCCGTAGTTCCCGCCCGAAATCGTTCCAGCGTTGTTGATCGTGCCAATGATGCCGTGATAGGTCGTGCTACCGATCACGGTACCGCGGTTGTCGATGCCGGTGCCGGTGCCGAGCCCACTGGTGCCATCGATCAGGCCAACGGGCAGGTTGTCGATCGTCGCGAGGGTCGCGCTTCGGTTCATCACCCCGCTTTGCGCGCCCGTAATGGTGCCGCTGTTCGTCAGCGTGCCCAACTGCGTCGATAGACTGCCCATGAACGAGGCCACGCCATAACGGCCCGAGATAGTCCCCGTGTTGGTCAACTCGCCGAGATGCGACGTGTTCTCCACACCATACCCGTTGGCGGCGGAGATCGAGCCGGAATTGAATGCAGACGCCAGTGTGCCAGCGTTGTCGATGCCCGCGTTGCTCGGCGAGAAAATCAACCCGCTATTCTCGAGACGCGCCACACTGCCCCGCGATAAAATCAGCAATGCGTTACCGCCGACCAGCGTGCCAGCGTTCGAAATTGTCCCGAATGTGTTCACGATTTCGGCGAAGGTCGCGCCCGTGATCGACAGGGTCGTACCGTCATAGCGCCAATTCGTCGACGAGGCGGTGTCGGCCAGACCGACAAAGAGAAGCCGGCGGCCGTCCATGATGGCGGCCGCCGGCGGGACTGCCCACACCGGTCCTGTGTTCAGCGAAGCCGCTGCAACGACGGCGGCGACTGCCGCTTTGCGCACACGGCGGTGGTCCGCCGAGCGCGACGTTCCGCCATGACCGCCGGCCACTTCGGACGCGACCTGATGCATGCCCAGACTGGCGCTCCATACCACACGATAGATGCGATTCATTCGATTTCCCGGAATACGGCTTTCTTATTGCAACGCGTTGACTCGTGGATTCGGAACGGGCTCGCGCGCAGCGACCGACACGTAGGCGCAAGACCTCCGTCATGGCAGGGAAGTCCGGCCGTATCGGTCAGAAGGATTGGATGCGTGAGCGTCGCGGCACACGCTCGCTACGGCATGAGCGCGGTCTGATTCAAGGCGATGATGTGGCCTGCCTCTGGGGCAGAATCACCGATGGTGCGAGAAGCGGCACGAAACATTCGAACGACCCCGTGTTTGTTCACCTGTACGACGCGCTTGACAGCGCCCGTCATTTTTTAATCCGCGAATCCTTCCATACCATTTACCGACTGTCAATCGGCATTTTTTTCGCCGGTCGGCAGGGTCCCACAGGCTTGCGCTACACTCGGCTGACCGAACCAAGAAAGGAAATACGCATGAGCACCCCTATCGAAAACATCGCGGTGACGCGCAACGACGGCGGCGCCGCAACCTTGGGCGACTATACGGGACGCGTGCGTCTGGTGGTCAACGTCGCGTCGAAGTGCGGCCTCACACCGCAATACGAGGGCCTTGAACGCTTGTATGAAGAAAAGCGCGCCGCCGGCCTCGAAGTCCTCGCCTTCCCCGCCAATAACTTCAAGGGTCAGGAGCCCGGCACCGATGCCGAGATCCTCGACTTCTGCACCACGCAATACAACGTCACGTTCCCGCTGTTCGCCAAGCTCTCGGCACTGGGCGACGACCGTCACCCGCTCTACACGGCGCTTGTCGAAGCACAGCCCGCAGCGATCGGCGAAGGCCCGTTCCGCGAGCGTCTGAAAGGATTCGGCGTAGTCCGCGAGAACCCGGCCGACGTGTTGTGGAATTTCGAGAAGTTTCTGATCGGACGCAACGGGCAGGTCGTGGCCCGCTTCTCACCGGACGTCAAGGCCGACGACCCGCGTCTGGTCGCCGCCATCGACGCGGAATTGGCGAAGTAATCGCACCATGCAAAAAGGGGCAGCGCAAACGCGTGCCCCCTCGTGCCACAAGCGTCGGCAGGACGGTTGCCGGCGCGCCATGAACGCCTTCCGAAACGACCTCACGTCTGGCAAGGTCGATCCGGGCCTCATGACGCCACATCGCGCGCCGGTTCCCGCTTCTCGCGACAACTCGTGAAATGCGGCGCGTCATCCCCCCCGGGATTGACGCTTCCGCGATGACCCGACTCAGCGCTTGGCCGTGTCAGTCATGAACTTGCCGGTTGGCGCTTCGCTCCCCTTTTTCTGACGGCGGGTGTTGCCGTCGAGTCCGCCGTCCACCGCCCATTCGGCAAATACCGTCGGCCCCGGCTCGAAGTCGCGCGGCTGCCATTCCGGCGTAAGGATGTCCTCGTCGGCGTAATACTCGATGAGCGCGCCGCACGGATTCTTAAAGTACCAGAAATACGCCGAAGAAATCGGGTGACGGCCCGGGCCCAACTGGGTTTCCCATCCGCAGCGGTCGATATGCATGCCGCCGCCGAATACTTCGTGGATATCGCGCACGGTGAACGCCACATGGTTCAGCCCGCGCTTGCCGTTCGGCAACGCCAGCAGGAACAGATCATGATGGCCGCCGTGCGGTGCACAGCGCATGAACGCGCCACGATCCGGATAGCGATCCGACAGCTCGAAGCCGAGCTTCGTTTCATAGAACGTCTGCGTGGCCGCGAGCGCGTTGGTGAAGAACACGACATGCCCCACTTCGATCGGCTGGGCACGCTCATACACCGGGCTCGGCGTGTTCACGCGCTGAGCCGCGATCCCCCACGGATTGCTCAATGCGCCCTTCACGTCCACGGCCCGCTTGGCAGTCACTTCCACCCGCACGGCCAGACCGTTGGGATCGATGCAACCCGTCGCACCGTCCTTGAAGAAATAGCCTGGCTGGTCGGCGAAGCGGTCTGCGATAGCGGCCACTTCCTCGGCCGTCGTCACGCCCCACGTCACTTCGCGCAGCGTCGGTCCATCCTCCATCGCCGGCGGCAGCGACGGATCGTCGTGACGCACGGCCAGCACACGGCAACCGTTCAGCGTTTCGAAGCGCGCGCCATGCGCGTCGGCGGACACCTCGGTCAGGCCCCAGTCGCCCAGGAAGCGACGGCAGGTGTCGAGGTCGGTGACCCCGTAGGTAATTTGTTCAATGCCCAGAATCGTCATGACAGTCTCGGGTAGGGGTTCAAGGTGGGCGCGGTCACAGATCCAGCGTCAGACGGTCGCCCTTGCAACCGGACACGCAAATCATCATGACCTTGTTCCCGGCGCGCTCAGCCGCGCTCAGCACCGAATCACGGTGATCGGGGCAGCCTTCGAGCACACGCGTCTCGCAAGCGCCGCAAACACCTTCCATGCAGCTATGCTCCGCGTCGATACCCGCGGCGAGCAACGTCTCGAGCAGCGTCGCCCCGGCCGGCACGCTCAGCTCCTTGCCGGACTTCGCGAGCTTCACGACATAGCCCTCGGACGTCGCGGGCGGCGGCGCATCCGGCGCCGCAGCGAAGCGCTCGATGTGCACGTTGGCGATGCCAGCCTCGGCGCACGCCGCTTCAAAGGCGTCGAGCATCACGCCGGGTCCGCAGCAGTATGCGTGCGTGCCCGCCGGCTGCCCGGACAGAAACGCCGTGAGCGACGCCGGCTTGCCGCCGTGCTGGTCGTCGAAGTGATAGGTAATGTCGCCGCCCAGCGCGTTCAGCTCGTCGACGAAAGCGGCTTGCGGCGCCGTGCGCGCGCAATACATCAGCTTGACGTGGCGACCGAGCGCACGCAGGCGTCGATACATGCAGAGAATCGGCGTCACGCCGATCCCGCCGGCGACGAGCACCGTGTGCTCGGCGGCGTCGTCAAGTTCGAAGTGATTGCGCGGCGCGGAAATCTCCAGCGTCATCCCCACGCGGAAATTGTCGTGGATGAAGCGCGAGCCGCCGCGGCTCTTCGGATCTGCAAGAATGCCGAGCACGTAGCGGTTCGGCTCGCCCGGCGCATTGACGAGCGAATAGCTGCGCACCAGCCCGCTCGGCAGATGCAGATCGATGTGCGCGCCCGGCGTGAAGTCGGGAAACGGGGTGCCGCTGCCCGCCACCGGCACGAGTTCGATGCTCATGATGCCCGCCGCTTCGAAGCGAAGCGTGCGCACCATGGCCGACAGAGTTGACTTGCTCATAACGCCGCTCTCAGATGTTGCTGATACTCTTGACGTCCGCCGGCTCAGCCCGCGGCGGACAAATCGATGTCGAGACGCGCGAACGCCTCGATCTCCACTCGCAGCTCCGGAAACACCAGGCCGCTCACTTCCACGAGCGTCGAACACGGATACGCCCCGCCGTTCGCCGCCACGTCCGCAAAAAACTCTCGCCGGGCCCGGCCGACCTCGTCCTTGTCGGCAATGTCGGTCACGTACACCACGAGCTTGTAGATGTTGGCCAGACGCCCGCCACCCGCCTCGACCAGCGCGCGGATCTTGCCCAGCACCACCCGCGTCTGCTCGTAAGTCGTGAGCGGCTCGACGGCGGCGCGCGTGGCTGGGTGCGCGGTCATGCCCGAGAGCACGATGTCGTTGCCGACGCGAATGCCGTTGCTCCAGGTCGCCGCGCCCAGATCGGGCACGGCCTGGGCACGGATCCGCTCGGCCTTGAGAGGTGGGTCGATGGGCATGAAGCGTCTCGCGCGGCTTACGCCTTGCCCTGCGCAATGCGCTCGAGTTCCGCCTTCGCCAGGTTCTTCAGATGGCGACGCAGACGCACGATACCCATGTCATGTTGATACAGATGCTCGCTCTGGTTGGCATCCGGCTCCATGTCTTCGAGCATGACGCGATCCTGTTCGAGCACCGCCCAGTGGCGCGCTTCTAGACGGTTGCGATACAGGAAGCGCCACGTATCGCGTTGCCAGCCGTCGAGCTTGCGGCAGCGCCAGTGGAACACGGCGGCCAGCGTCGGGGAGACCGGCGTGTAGCTGCCCACGATCACGAAGTTGCCGCCGGGGCCGCCCGTCTTCGGGTACGGAATCTCCAGACGCATCCAGTGCGTGCCGGTATCGGCCCACTCGGTCCAGTCGAAGTTCACGTCACGCTGGCCTTCCTTCTCGAAGACAAAGCCACGGTCGGTGTCGCGAATGCGGAAGGCCGCCGTGTTGTCACCCTCGGCCATCGAGTGCGACTGCTTGTGCAGATACGTGCCGTGCATCGGATCCATCACGTTGTCGAGCACGTACCGGTAGTCGCCCTTCCACTCGGTGTAGCACAGGAACGACGAGTACTCGCCGTCGGCATCGAGTTCCTCGGGCAACACGAGCGGCGGCGGCGTGTCGATGTTCTCAGTGGCGTTGTACAGCCAGATCGCGTCGTTGCGCTCGACAATGTGGTACGCCTGCGTTGGACGCGAACCTTCGAGCTTGCAGCCCGGGCTGCCCGGCACACGCATCACGGTGCCGTCGCAGCGCACTTGCACGCCGTGATAGCCGCAGGCGATGCGATCGCCCATCACGATGCCCTTGGACAGCGGCGCACCACGGTGCGGGCAATGATCATCGAGGGCATGCACCTGGTTGTCCTGGTCGCGCCAGAACACCAGCTTCTTGCCCAGGCGGCGCAGCGAGACCGGCTCGCGGCCAACCATGTGCGACGGGCAAATCGGATACCAGAGGTTCTTCAGGCCACGCTCGAGAATGGCGTCGGCAGTGAGGATAGGCTGTTGCGTAGTCATGGGGGACGTCTCCATCGCGATCGCCGCGCACCCGCGGCGCGCAGCGATCGAACTCTGTGATGTTGTTACTCTTCGGCCATTCGGGCGATCTGCGCGGTGTACACCGCTTCGGTCCACACGTCGCCCGCTTGCGGGCCGGGGCCCGTGCGATTCAGATAGGCCACCAGCCCAGCCAGATCGTGTGTGCCGGCGGCATAGGCGCGCTCGATGGCGTCGCCCAGCAGGCTTTCGTATTGCGTCGGCTCATGGCGACGCGCTTGATTCGGTTCGAGATAGCGGTCCATCATTTCCCTCCCTGGTGAACCCGTTCGCGAATGCGCGCGTGCACGGGTACAAAATCGTAAGTCGGATAGCATTCGGTGCGAAACACTCCCCAGGCCGAGCGCTCCAGCTCGACGTTGACCGCCGGCAGCAGGTGCGGTGGCAGTTCTAGCGTGACGATCTGGCCAAAGCCCATCGCCACCGTCCACGACACCACCCTCACACCGGCCGGCGGAAAACGCTCCCACCATTCGGCCGCCTTCAGGCGTTCCTGGAAATCGTCCAGATTGTTCGACTGATCGTGACGCAGGAACACCGTCAGCAACATCGTGTCGGGCTGGGTGACCGCAGCGGCGCCCGGGGCGTTTTCGTTCATGTGTCGTCTCGCGTTATTGCACGAACTGGTTGGTGAACAGGTCGGCCAGGTTCGACTTTTCGCGAATGATCTTCTCCTGCATATAGAAATCCTGCAGCTTCGTCACACGCGCCGGATCGAACGCACCGAGACGCTCCTGGCCCGGATACACGTTGCGGGCGTAATACGTCAGGATCTTCTCGATCTCGGCTTCCTTGCCCTTGTAGCCGGGCACGGTCGCGCAGTATTCCTTGGCCGCGGCCGCCGGGTCGCGCATGATCTCGGCCACCGACTTGATCGTGGCACGAACGAACTTGCGGACCATCTCCGGCTTCTCGGCAATGGTCTTGTCCGACGCCAGAACCGCTTGCGCCATGCCCGGGAAGTACTTGTCGGTCGAGGTCATCGTGACCTTCACGCCGGCATCTTCAATATTCTGCGCCCACTCCGGCGTGCCCACCATCGCGTCGGCCTTGCCCGTGGCGACCTGCTGCCACACGCCTGCCGGACCGGCGCCCTGGATGCGCGCGTCGGTCCGCGTGAGACCCGCGGAGGCGAGCAGGCCCAGCGTCGCGTAGAAGCCGGTGTCTTGATACGACAGCACCGTGATCGTCTTGCCCTTCAGGTCGGCGGGCGATTTGATGTTCGCATCGTTGCGCACGACCAACTGATGCAGCGTGCGCCCGCCCAGCAGCGCCACGCCCTTGATGGGAATGCCGTTCGGACGCAGCACGATCGGGGTGTCGCCCAGGCCGCCGCCCAGATCGCCATTACCGGAGGCGAGCTGCTTGCCGACGTCGGCACCGCCTTGCACGGTCAGCCAGCGCACCGACAACCCTTCCGCCGCGTAGTAGCCCTTCTTCTCGGCCAGCATCAGCGGCGCGAAGGCCGGCAGGTTGGCCGGCGCCGGGAGCAGATAGGTAATCTGCTGGGTAGCCGGCTGCGCCATTACCGGCGCCGCCAGGCTCGTGAGTCCCGCCACGGCGCACAGGCCAACAGCACGACGCGCACGGCGCGCCAACGATCCACGGAAAATCGACAACATATCTCTGCCTCGCTCAAGTATCGGATGACCGCAATACCCTGTGCATTGCGGCGTGTTCTGCCACTGACTGACGTTCAGACCTTGCCCGCCCACGCGAGCGGGCTGTCGTTGATGCCCCAATAGAGGCTCTTCTGGTTCGTGTACTCCAGCAACCCCAGACGCCCCTTCTCACGCCCCATGCCACTCTCTTTCCAGCCGCCGAACGGCGTCGAGATCGAAAACTGCTTGTAGGTGTTGATCCAGACTGTGCCGGTCTCGAGCGCACGCCCGATGCGCCAGGCGCGCTTGAAGTCGCGTGTCCAGATCCCGGCCGCAAGACCGTAGACGCTGTCGTTGGCCTCGGCCAGCAGGTCGTCTTCGTTCTCGAATGGCAAGACCGCCAGCACCGGGCCGAAGATTTCTTCCTGCACCATGCGTGCCTGGTTCGTCAGGCCCGCGATAATGGTCGGCTGATAGAAGTAGCCCTTCTCGCGGCCATCGCCCGCCGGACGCTCGCCGCCGCACAACAGGCGGCCGCCCTCTTCCAGCCCGATGGCGACATAGCGCTCGATCGACTCGCGATGCGACGACGTCACCAGCGGCCCCATCTGCGTGTCTTCGCGCAGCGGATCGCCCACGCGAAGTTGCTTCGCGCCGGCCACCAGCCGCTCGACGAAGGTGTCGAAGATGGCCTTGTGCACGAACAGACGCGAGCCCGCGATGCACGATTCGCCCGACGAACTGAAGATGCCGTAGAGCACACCGGCCACCGCATGATCGATGTCGGCGTCTTCGAACACGATGGTCGGCGACTTGCCGCCGAGTTCGAGCGAGACCGGCATGAGCTTTTCCGCCGCCAGCCGCGCAATGCCACGACCGACTTCGGTGCCGCCGGTGAAGGCGACTTTCTTGACCTTGGGATGGCGCACCAGGATGTCGCCGATGACCGAGCCCTTGCCCGGCAACACCGAGAGCACGCCGCGCGGCACACCGGCCGCTTCGCAGATGCGGCCCAGTTCGAGCGAGGCGAGCGGCGTCACTTCCGCCGGCTTGAGCACCACGGCGTTACCGGCGGCAAGCGCCGGGGCCAGCTTCTGCGCGTCCGAAGCGATCGGCGAATTCCACGGCGTGATGGCGGCCACGACGCCCAGCGGCTCGTGCACGCTCATCGTCAGGTAGTCGCCCCGCGACGGCGTCAGCGTTTCCTCCAGCGTCTCGAGGCACGAGGCGAAGTAGCGGAACGTGCTCGATGCGCTCGCGACGAGCGCGCGCGTCTCGCTGATCGGCTTGCCGTTGTCGCGCCGCTGCAGATGGGCCAGCGCTTCGGCGCGCTGCGTGATGCCGTCCGCCACGCGATGCAGCACGGCGGCGCGTTGATGCGGCTTCAAGCCCGCCCAGTCCGCGCGACGCCAGGCCGCATCGGCCGCCTCGACGGCGTCGATCGCATCTTCGGCGCCCGCCGCCGCGATCTCGGCATTCACGCTCTCGTCGGCCGGATACAGGCTCTGATAGCGCTTGCCGGTGCCGGCGCGCCATTCGCCGCCGACCAGAATGTCGCTCGAAAACCCTTGCAGCAAATCTTGATGGCTCATGATGCTCTTCCTGCTAAATCACACAGTTCGCAACGCGATTGCGTAGCGCGCGAATGGCCGAATACGCGGTCAGTGCCGACGTCTTGGGGTTGTCCGGCAGCGGCTTGCCGCACATCTCCAGCGACATCTCGCCGAACGCCCCGCGGGCGATGATGTGATGCACGTTGCGCGTGCTCGTCGGGTCAGCGATCAGGCGCACGCGCGTCGCGTCGAGCCCCAGACCGGCGATGGCCACGGTCGCCGCCACGTTCGCATTCTTCGGATACAGACGCGCCGCGTCGCGGGCGTTGCCCTCGAAGATCACCGTCGCGGTAGTGAGCGTTGCCAGATCGCAGACCTGCTCGGCCGGCGTGCCGAGCCAGCCCATCGGCGGCTTGCGACCGGTGTACAGCACTTCGTCCAGACCGCCTTCGCGCGCAGCGGAAATCGCATCGATACCGCCGATGGCACCCGAGAGCAACGTAACCGTCGACGCGCCGTCCTTGGCGGCTTGTTCCAGTGCAGCGAGCAGATCGGTGTCGGACAGCGCACCGATCGATGCCACCGCGCAATCCACCCCCGACTTGAGCAGCGGCACCACGTGCCCCGACAGCGCGCTGTGACCCGCGCACTCGAGCACGAAGTCCGGGCGGCTGGAGAGCGCCTGCGCCGAACACACCACTTCGGTGTCGGCGCGCACGCTCTCGCGCACGCGGGCGGCGGCGTCTTCCGGCACGATCACGTGGCCCACGCGCAGATACGGATCGCTCGCGCACGCCTCATAGACCTTCGAGCCGATCGCGCCGAAGCCGATCAGCGCGACGTCAACGGGACGGTGGTTCAATTCATGCATTCGCAGGCTCCCGGACCGGCGGACCGGCAAAGTGCGAAGCGAAGCTGCCGACCGACAGCATGTCCACTTCGAGCAGCACCGGGCCGTCGTGCGCCACGGCGCGTGCGACCGCCGCCTCCGCCTGATCGATGGCCGTGATGCGCTCGTGCTTGAGCTGCAGGCTCGCGCAGAACGCGGCGAAGTCCGGTTGGTGCAGTTGCACGTAGTGACGGCGACCGCCGTACTGCGCATCCTGAATGTTGCGGATCACGCCGTAGCACTGATCGTTCATCAGCAGGATCACGACCGGCGCCTTTTCCTGCACGGCGGTGGCGAGTTCGCCCACGTTGACCATCAGACCACCGTCGCCGCACAGCGCCACGGTCTTCTTCGCGTTGCCCGCGAGCGCCGCGCCGATACCCATCTGCATGCCCTGACCGATCCCGCCGCCCAGCGCGTGCACACCGGCGCGCGGCGAGAAGAGCTTCAGCAGACGGTTGCCCCACGTGCTGTTCGATATCGTGACGTCGCGCACCCAGTTGAAGTCGCGGCCCAGCGCACTTTGCAGTGCGGAGACGAGTTGACGGTACGGGCCGAGACCTTCCGCGACCTGCTTGACGGCCACCTCGCGAGCGGCCGCAAGATCGGCGTGGAACGCCGGATCGATCGACAGGCGCCCTTGCAGACGGTCAGCCAGCGCGTTCAGCACGCGTGCGGCGTCGCCCTGGATGAACAGGTCGTTGCGGTAGCCACGGCCGTCCGCCAGGCCATCGGCGTCGACGCGATAGAGCGGGCGCGGCAGCGCGAGCTTGTACTTCAGCGTTTCGTTGCCACGCAGACGCGAGCCGACCACGAGCACGGCGTCGCACGACTTGTAGAACGTCTCGACCGTCGGGTGGATGTTGAACGCACCGAGCGTGGCGGCATGATCTTCCGGCACGATGCCGCGACCCTGCACACTGGTGACCACGCCGAAGCCCATGTCGACCAGACGCTTGACGGCGGCTTCCGCCCCGCGCGCCCCACCGCCCAGCCACAGCATCGGACGATGCGCGGCGGCCAGCTTGTCGGCGAGCTCGGCCACGCGGGCGTCGTCGTGCGTCGGCACCGTGATGTGCGGCGCGGCCAGATCGGCGGGCCATTCGATTTCCGCCGCCTGGATGTCGATGGGAATCTCCACGCTCACCGGGCCGGCCGGCGCCGTGAGCGCCGCGCGCACGGCTTCGCGCACGGTCGAGAGCGCAGTGTCGACGCAACGCACGCGATAGGCGGCCTTCGAGATCGCGTGCAGCATGCTGAGCTGATCGGGCGCTTCGTGGATATACGCGAGATCGCGATCGAGGAACTCGGTTTCGATCTGGCCGGTAATGTGCAGCACCGGCGTGCCGGCGGTGAGGGCTTCGACCATGGCGCCGGCCGCATTGCCCGCGGCGGTGCCCGTGCTCGTGAAGGCCACGCCGAGACCGCCCGAAACACGGGCAAGGCCATCGGCCATGTTCAGCGCACCGGCTTCGCCGCGCGCGCCGACATAACGGATCTTTTCGCGACGCGCGATGGCGTCGAGGATCGGCATGTTGTGAATCGAGATCACGCCGAATGCGGTCTTCACACCGCACTGCTCGAGAAACGCCGCGATGACTTCGCCGACGGTGGTTGTGTTAGACATGTCTTGCCAAGCCTCCGGAAACATCGATGTGGCTGCCCGTCGTATAGGACGACTGCGGGCTTGCCAGGAAAAAGATCGCTGCGGCCGCCTCTTCAGGCCTGCCCAGACGTTGCAACTGAATTTGCTTCTTGCGGGCCAACTCGCCGGTCCATTCCTCCCAGGTCTTGCCTTCGCCTTGCGCGGCAAAGCGACGGCGCCACTGGCCCGACTCCACCAGGCCGATCAGAATGCTGTTGACGCGCACGCCGTCGGGCGCGAATTCGCTCGCCATCGAGCGCACCAGGCTCTGGATCCCCGCGCGCGCCGACGACGTCGCCACCATGTGCGGCTCCGGTTGGAGCGCGAGCAGCGAGTTGACGCAGACGATGGCGGCATCCCCTGTCTCGCGGGCGGCTTCGCGCAGCATCGGCAGGCAGGCGCGCGTGGTGCGAATGACGCTGAAATACTTCAGCTCCAGCTCTTCGCGCCAGGCGTCGTCGGTCGTGTCGGCAAACGTCGACACACGACCTTGGCCCGCGTTGTTGACCAGCATGTCGAGACGCCCGAATTCGCCACGAATGCGCTCGGCCAGCGCGGCGACATCGTTGGCATCGAGCACGTCGCACTGTGCGGCAATCACGCGCGCCTCGGCATGACGCTCGCGCAGACGGGCTTCGGCTTGCGCCAAGCGCTCGGGGTTGCGGCCGCAGATCGCGACAGCGGCACCGGCGTCGAGCAGGCGTTCGGCCGTGGCGAGGCCGATGCCGGACGAGCCGCCTGTGACCAGCGCCGCGCGTTGGGTGAGGTCGATCTTGATCATTTCAATCCCAGTGACTTCATGTAGGGGGTGGCCCGGTCGTCGCTGCCCGGCCGGTAGTTCAGGCGGTGCGACAGCGCGTCGGCCGCCTCGCGCACCTGTGCGATCAGCCCCGCGTCGAGCACCGACGCATCGAGCGTGGCGCGCGGAATGGTGACGGTGATCGCGGCGCAGATGCGTCCCGCGTCGTTGCGCACCGGGGCACTCACCACGCTGATGCCGCGCTCGAACGACGAGGCCGACACGGCGTAGCCGCGCTCGGCGTCTTCGCGCACGCGCTCGAACAGCTCGGTGATCGTTTCGGGTGTCTGCGGCGTGTATTTTTCGAGTGTCTTTTCGGGGTACAGCGCGCGAAGCTCGGCCAGCGTCAGGTCGCCCATCAGCACATGGCCGTGTACGGTCGCATGCGCCGGCAGGCGCGTGCCGACGTTGACCTTGATCGAGTTGAACACGCTCGCCACGCTCTGCGCCTTCGCCACGAACACGATGTCGCGCCCGTCGCGGATTACGATGTGCGACGTGAGCTGCGTGGCGTCGCGCAGCCGTTCGATGATCGGGATGCCCAGATCGGTCAGCTCCAGCGAGCTGAGGTATTCGAAGCCCAGACGCAGCACGGCCACGCCCAGACGAAAATTCTTTTCACCGCCTGCACGCTCCAGGAAACCCATCGCTTCGAGCGTTTGCAACAAGCGGAAGACCGTGGTGCGCGGAATCCCCAGTCGCTGCGAGAGCTCCGGTGCGCTGAACACGGGCTCGCGCGGCGAGAATTGCGTGAGAATGCGCAGGCCGCGCTCAAGGCCCGGTACCAGGTAGCGCGTCTCGGTGGCCGCGCCGTCGACGAGATCTTCGCTCTCGCCCTCGCCTTGCATCGCGGGCTCGCGCAGCGTGTCGTCTTCGGTGAGCGCCTCGGCCATTGCCGTCATGCGCTTGGGCGTTACGGATGCCATCTCAACGTTCTCCTGCCGCGATACGTTCGAGCCACGCGGCGAGCGCGGCATTCAGAACGTCTGGCGTTTCGATATATGACGCGTGCCCAGCGCCTTCGATGATTTGCAGCGGCACACCGGCCGCCTCGGCGATCGCCTGGCAAGCCGCCGGGGGCGTCACGGCATCCTGTGCGCCGACCGCCACCGCGACCGGGCCCGCATTCGCCGCCACGTATTGCGCTAGCGCGCCGGCGACGTCGCCATTCGAGAGCAGATGCGTTGCCTGACGATAGCCCGCGGGCAGCACGCGTGCCATGTTCCATTTCACCCACGCGCGCGGCAGGGCCGCGGCGTTCGGGGCGACGAGGTTGTCGCTGCGTTCGCGCGCCATGCCGGTCGGGCCGAGCTTGTCGAGCATCGCCAGACGACCGTCGCGCTTGCTCACACGTACCTGCGCATCGGCCTTGCCGTAACCGCCGGCCGGCGAGCAGAGAAAGAGCCCGCTCACGCGCTGCGGCGCACGGCTCGCGAACTGGGTTGCCATGATCGCGCCCAGCGAATGACCGACGAGCGCGACGCGTGCCAGCCCCAGCGCATCGAGCCACGCCGCGAGCGCTTCGACATAGGCGTCGGCGTGCGGCTCGGCGTCGGCGACATTCGTCGTCTGCCCGTAACCCGGCGCGTCCCATGCGTAAAGCGCGGTATCCAGGCCGGTGGCTTCGAATTGCGCGAGCCATGACGCCGCACCGGACCCGATGCCGTGCAGCATCACGACCGGCATGGCACCTTCGGCTTGCGTTCCAGCGCTGCGATAGCCCACGGTGCCCGCGCGCGTGGCGACGGTGCGGTACGGGAAGGCGTCCAGACGCGCGCATAGCGGCGCGACGGCGGCATCTTCGGGTACTTCGGACTGAAAGGCTTCGGCTTGCATGGCTTGGACTGAACGTCTTGCTTTGTGAATTCCTGCCGGTGTGGCGCTTGCGACGGGCAAGCCCCTCACCGGACTTTCCGGGACAACGGCCCCCGGCGGGCTTACTTCAGATCGCGCTTGATCTGCGCGAGCGGCGAATCCGGCGGGTACGTCGGCGTGACCGGCTTTTGCGAGCCGAGCATCACGCACATGAGCGCGTCTTCGTCACCAATGTTGATTTCCGTTCGATACACGCCAGGCGGCACCGAGATCAGGTCGCGCTCACCGAGAATGGCTTCCCAGGTTTCGCCATCGCGCTCGCAGATCACCTTCATCTTGCCGCGCATCACGAAGAAGATTTCTTCGACATCCATATGGATGTGGCTCGGGCCGATGTTGCCGGCCGGGATTACCATCGTCGAGAACGTGAAGTGACCGGCAGGGACCGTGTTGACGTCCTTGGCCACGCCCGTGCCGCCCGTGCCGACGTAGCGCATTTGCGCGCGGCGGTACTTCGGGTCGTAGTCGGCCTGGAACTTCAGCGCGTCCCAGTCGTACTTGCGCGTCGAGAAACGGGCTACGCGCGTGTCCAGCCAGTCGCCGAACGCCTGGCCTTCGGCCTGCGTCCAGCTCTCGACGGCCTGTGGCGTCGCGGTGTTTTTAGCGTCGGCTTGCGCCATGGTCTAACTCCTTGAAGGCGTTGCGAATAAGAACGGCTCGTCAGGGCATCACGAAGCCGCCGTTGACCGGCAGCACCTGCCCGGTCACGAAACGGGAAGCATCGGAGAGCAGGAACAGCACGGGGCCGATCACGTCGTCGGGCACCTGGGCGCGCGGCAGCGCACGTCCCTCCAGGTAATGACGATGACGCTCGGCAGGCACGTAGGCCGTGGCTTCCACCTCGACGAGTCCCGGCGCGATCGCGTTGACGGTGATGCCGTCCGGGCCGAGTTCGCGGGCGAGCGAACGTGTCATCGCCATGACGGCGCCCTTGCTGGCGGTGTAAGCGAGCAGGCGCGGCGCGCCCCACAGCGCGGTATCCGACGCGATGTTCACGACGCGCCCCTGCCCCGATGCACGCAGAAACGGCAGCGCCGCCATCGTCATGAGCCAGGTGCCACGCACGTTGACGTTCATGACCGCGTCCCACGTCTCGATGCTCAGCTCGGCGGCCAGCTTGCCGCCCGAGTTGGTGATCGCGCCGTTGTTGACCAGCCCGTCGATGCCGCCCATGCGCTCGGCAGCCCCCTTGGCGGCCGCGTCCACCGAGGCCGGATCGGACAGGTCGACACGCACGAACGACACGGCATGTCCCACACCGCTCAGTTCGGCCGCGAGGGCCTCGCCGGCCTGCGAGGCGATATCGGCAATCGTCACTTGCGCGCCGCGTGTCACGGCGGCACGGACGAACCCTTCGCCAAGGCCACGCGCGCCACCGGTGATCAGCAGCTTCTTGCCGTCGAGCGGCGCCAGCGTGTTGGCGTCGAGCGGGGGGATGGGCAGTTCGTTCACGGTGAAATTCCTCGTCGTTCAGGCGATGTTCATGGCGGCACGCGGCACGTAATGCAACGCGCGGCGTTCCAGCCAGACCACGGCGGCGTACGCCGCGATACCGATGACGGTGAGCCCGGCGATGGAGACGAACACCATCGCGGTGTTGCCCTGACCTTCGCCATACACCAGCAGATAGCCCAGGCCACGGTCGCCACCGACCAGCTCACCCACGGTCACGCCGATCACGGCCAGCGTCGACGCGATGCGCAAGCCCGCGAAGAGCGCCTGCATGGCCGACGGGAATTCAACGAAGCGGAAGATCTGCCAGCGGCGGCCGCACAGGGCGCGCACCAGATTGACCATGTCCGGGTCGACGGCGCGCACGGCGCCGAGCACATTGATCATCACGGGGAAGAAGACGATCAGTACAGCCACGAGAATCTTCGGGTAGATCGTGTAGCCCATCCACATGACGAACAGCGGCGCAAACGCGACCTTCGGCGCAATCTGCAGCGCGAGGATGTACGGTGAAAGCATGGCTTCGGTCGACGGCGACAAACCGAGGACCACGCCGATCACCACGCCCAGCGCCGAGCCGATCACGAAGCCCGCGATCACTTCGATGGCCGTCACGCCGATGTGTAGCCACAGGTTCTCGACCTGGAACATGCGGGCGCCTTCGATCACGGTCGACGACAGCTTGGGCAGCACGAACTCGGGTACGCCGAACGCCGTCGGGCCCCATTGCCAGATGGCCGCGAAGATCAGCAGCAACACGAAGCTGCCAACGGTCAGTTGCGTTTTGGAAAGGGATTTCATAGCGAGGATTCCAGTGTCTTGCAGTGTCGGGGACGAGGATCAACCAAGGTGGTCGTCGCGACCCACCTTGAGCAGTTCCATCAGATGGGCCACGTATTCGTTCATGCCCGCCTGCTTGCGGCGCTCGATCGGGTTGTCGCGATGCGGCAGATCGATCGTGATCTCCTCGATGATCGTGCCCGGGCGCTCACTCATCACGAACACGCGATCCGAGAGCGCAATGGCTTCGGCGAGGTCGTGGGTGATCATCAGCGCGGTCTTGCCCTCGTCGGCGAGCATCTGCGCGAGATCCTGCTGGAGCACCATCTTGGTCTGCGCATCGAGCGCCGAGAACGGCTCGTCCATGAGCAGAACGTCCGGCTCGACGGCCAGCGTGCGGGCCAGCGCCGCGCGCTGACGCATGCCGCCCGAGAGCTGGTGCGGGTAGTGGTTCTCGAAGCCCTTCAGGTGGCAACGCGCGAGCAGCGCCTTGGCCACTTCCGCCCGCTCGGCCTTGCTGCGCCCACGGATCTGCATGCCCAGCTCGACGTTCTTCTGAATCGAGCGCCACGGCATGAGCAGGTCTTTCTGCAACATGAACGCGACTTGCTGCGACGGGCCGCGCACCGGCTTGCCCGCGAGCGTCACCTGCCCTTCGCTCGGCGCGTAGAGACCGGCGCCCATGTTGAGCAGCGTGCTCTTGCCGCAGCCGCTCGGGCCGATCAGCGAGACGAACTCACCGGCCTTGATGCCGATGGAGACGTCCGAGACGGCCGTCATCTCGCCCTTGCCCTGGCGATTTTTGAACCGACGCGTGACGCCGCGGTATTCGATGGCGAACGGCAGGGGTGCCGCCGCCGGCTGCGCCTGACGTGCCTCGGCATTCGCCTCGGCTACGTTCGCGTCCTTCAATTGAATCGACCTGAGCATGGGAAACCACCGTGTTTCTGGATGTTCAACTTGCCTCGGGCAGCCTGCTGCGTCGTTTCGCCTGCATGGCTTGCCACCTGTCTTCCCTTGCGGGACACGTTTCATATGTGAAACGTTGATTTACTTATGGATCAATTATAGGGAGGGATTTGCCCGTTCAAAATTGTTTTTTGACTAGGGGAAACCCGCACCCGCAGGCGTTGCACAGCCAACACAACAGCCGAGACGAAAAAAAACGCCGGCGGGCAAAGGCCGGCCGGCGTGGGAAGTGAGACCACAAGGGGCGTCTCGCAATGCGTTGGCGTTGCGAGGCGTCAGAACGAGTGATGCACGCCCGACAGGATGATGAACTGATTGCCCGTCGACGACGCGCCGATCGTGTTGATGGCCGTCACCGCCCCATTGCCGCTCGCGTGTTGATACACACCGCTCAGATACACCTGCGTGCGCTTGGAGAACGCGTAGACGTCGCCCAGGCTGACCTGCGTCCAGCGCTTGCCCGTCAGCGAAGTCGTGGCCGCGCCGAAGGTGATCGTGTTGGCCACGCCCGTCGCATAGTTGGCACCGCCGTCGAACGACTGGTAAGTGTCGCTGAAGCCCGGCGACTGCAGTTTCACGCGCGTGTACAACGCGTGCAGCAGCCACGGCCCGAAGCCATACGACACGCCGGCGCCCATGTTCTCGACGTTCGACGCCGCATAGCTGCCAACCGCCTGTCCCTGGAAAGTCGCGCCGCCGAGCACGGCAACGTTCGGCGTGCGGTTGTTCTCGTTCGAGTAGACTGCCGACGCCTTGAAGCCGCCGTTCGTATAGTTCGCGGCCACACTCCACTTGCGCCCGTTGGCGAAGTTCGTGTTGTTGCCGAACGAGATCATGCTGCCCGCCTTGAAGCCCGCAAAGTCCGGCGTGACGTAGCGCACGGAGTTGTCGACCTGCACGACGGACGTGTTCGCCAGCTCGTCGATGTTACCCGGGTGGAACATGTACCAGTTCATGCCCAGGTAGGCCGTGCTCATCGGCCCGAGCCAGTCGAAGTTGAACGTGGTCATGTGACCGATGGTCAACGTGCCCATCTTGTCCGACTGCAGGCCAACCCACGACTGGCGGTTGAACATCGCGCCCGCCTTGACCGTGTTGCCCGAGAGCGTCGAGAAGCCGTTTTCCAGCTGGAAGATGGCACGATTGCCACCGCCCAGATCCTCGACCCCGCGAAAGCCCCAGCGATCCGGCTGCGTCGCGCCCTGCTGGGCGATCCAGTTCGCGTTGCCGCCCTGATTGTTCACGTACGCCATGCCGGCATCCAGGCTGCCGTAGATCGTGACGTTGCTCTGCGCCTGCGCAGCGACCGGCACCCCCGCCGCCAGCAGCATTGCCGCCGCCAGCGCCGTCATGCCAGGGATCCGCCCCATCGGAAACCGCTTCATCTGTGTACTCCTGTCGTTCGATGATTCGAGAACGGTGACGACGCCGGATGCGATGCGCGGCAACCCAAGCCAGTCGCCTCGTCCCGCATTTGCTTTTTCGACGTTCCACCTATGAAACGTTGGATTACTTATGAAACCAACTGAGCGAAGCTTAGGCCAGGTGACGCATGAGCCCCGCAGCGGAGATTCACGAATTGATAAGAATAAATTGGCGTGCTAACGCGCCGGTACAGCGACGAAGATCTCCGCCCCAGCTGCGCAGCGAGCGGCACCGTTCGTCCCACGAGCGTTGCCGGGCGTCCTGGCTCGCCCCCCGTCAGGGCCTGTCCGTTTCCTCGGGATTTACCCGAGGATGCCTTGCCTTTGATCGAATCAAAAACAATAATATTTGAACATCATGTTCATATTTGAACTTATTATTTTTCTGGTTTGTCGTCACTTTCGTCAAAGGATGTTCCCATGCAAGCTCCTCTCATCGGCATCAACGGTGCCGGCATCGGCGGTCTGGCCGCCGCCATCGGCTTACTGCGCGCAGGTTTCCGTGTGCGCGTGTATGAGCAGGCAGCGCAGTTCGCCCGGGTCGGCGCGGACATCAACCTGACACCCAACGCCGTGCGCGCGCTCGACGGCCTCGGGGTCGGCGACGCCTTGCGCCAATCGGCCGCGCAACCGAGCCATCGCATCAGCCGCACCTGGGATTCGGGCGAGGAGACCTCGCGTCTGGAGATGGCCCGCACGGCGCAGACGAAATACGGCGCGCCGCAGCTCACGATGCATCGCGCCGACCTGTTGCAGGCGCTGGAGCAGGCCGTGCCCGCGACGTCGATTGCGCTGGGCAAGAAACTCGTATCGTTCGAAGCGCCGGGCAACGCGCAGCCCGGCCCCATTCGACTGGCGTTCGCGGACGGCACGCACGACGACGTCGATGTGCTCATCGGCGCGGACGGCATCCACTCGGTCGTGCGCACCGGCCTGTTCGGGCCGGAATCGCCGGAGTTCACTGGCGTGGTGGCGTATCGCGCGGTCGTGCCCGCGGACAAACTCGACGGCGTGCCGAATCTAGGCGCGTTCACGAAGTGGTGGGGACCGAACCCGTCGAGCCAGATCGTGACGTTCCCGCTCAATCTCGGCCGCGACATCTTTGTCTTCGCCACGACGCCCCAGGACAGCTGGACGCTGGAATCGTGGACGGCACCCGGCGACGTGCACGAGTTGCGCGCGATGTACGCCGACTATCACCCCGAAGCGCGCGCCCTGCTCGACGCGTGCGACAGCGTGCTGAAGTCGGCGCTGTATGTGCGCGATCCGTTACCGCAATGGTCGCGCGATCGGGTGTCGCTGCTGGGCGATGCGAGCCATCCGATGATGCCGTTCATGGCACAAGGCGCCGGCATGGCGATCGAAGATGCTGTGGTACTGTCTCGCCACTTGGCGGCCGTGGGCCCAAGCGCCGAGCTTTCCACGCTCGCCGCCGCGCTCGCGCGCTACGAGGTATCGCGACGCGAACGCACGGCACGCGTGCAGATCGGCTCGCGCGGCAACCAGTGGCTCAAGGAAGGCGGCAATGCCGACTGGGTCTACGAGTACGACGCGTGGCAAGTCCCGCTCGCGGCCTGAGTGACCTGCGGCGGCGCAAGTGCGATCGCTGCGCCGCCCTATACCGATGCTCCCGATGCCCCCGATGACTGGAATCGACCGCATGAACAAAGCTACGCAAGACATTGAGTCCACCACCGACGCGCAAGACACCGGACAAGCGGGCCTCGTGACGCCGGTCATGCGTGCGCTCAAGCTGCTGCGCTTCGTGGCGGACGGCGGGTCGACGGCCAATGTCAGCGACGTCGGCCGCCGCATTGGGGTGAATCGGGTGACCGTCATGCGTTTGATCGAGACGCTCCAATTCGAGGGCGTGCTGGAGCCGTTGCCGCAGGGTGGCCATCGGCTCGGCTTGAATTTCCTGACACTGGCGGCCAGCGCACTCGCCGGCGAGGATCACCTGGCGACAGCGCGGCGCGTACTCACGCGCGTGACGACCGAGACCGGACTATCGAGCTATCTCACCGTGCTCGACGGCGCCCAGGTTCGCTATCTGCTGTGCGAAACGCCGGCGTTACCGCTCGTCAGCAATATCCGCGCGGGCAGCCGCGTCACGGCACATTTGACGGCACCGGGCCGGTCGCTGCTCGCGCATCTGAGCACCGAGCGCCGCCGTGCGTTGCTCGGGCCGGAACCGCTCGCTGCCGCCACGGCACAAAGCGCACGCACGCATGCTGCGCTCGACGCCCAGCTCGAACGTGATCGCGACGCCGGATGCGCCTGGAGTCAGGACGGCTTCGAAGCGGGCATCGACGCCTGCGCCGCCGCTGTGCTGGACGCTCACGGCAGACCGTTGGCAGCCCTGAGCGTTGCCGGTCCGCGCTCGCTGGTGGGCACTGATACATTGACGCGCGAGCGCACCGCGCGAGCGGTGAAGTCGGGCGCGGCCGATCTCGCCATCCTGCTGGCCGACGCACCCGCGTTTCTCGCCGCTGCCGAACGCGGCTGAGCCTTCGCGACTTCACCGCCATCGCCTCGCTTCAGAGGGCGATGGCCGCGAGCTTGCGTTCCCCGAGCGGCGTGACGCGCAACGCGCGCGGCGCCCGGGTGGGTTCGAGCCACTTGGCGTCGAGGCAGGTGCTGAGCAGCGCCGCCCCCAACGCACCCCCCAGATGCGGCTTGCGCTCGCTCCAGTCGGGGCAGGTGCAGGCGAAGCGGCGTCGATGGGCGCGAGCCGTGGCGAGGTTGACGCCAACGGCCGTGAGTCCCTCCACGCCCATATCGGTGAGCGCCACGTCGCTACCGTCGATCCGAAGCCAACGGTGCGCATGCATCCGCGCGAAGAGATCGACCGCAACTTCCCCAGCGAGATGGTCATAACAGGTCCGCGCGTGGCGAAGCGGTATCGGCGTGGAACGACTGACAGGGACAGAGCGCGGCCGCAGATCGCGCGTGGCAAGCACGGCGCTGGCAAGCGCTTCGATGGCCGCGGCGGTCTCGGGCGTGGCGATGCGGAAATAACGATGGCGTCCGCGTGCTTCTTGCGCCAGCACGCCGCCGTCGACCAGTCGGGCAAGATGGCCGCTCGCACTGGACGGCGACAGCCCGGCCACCAACGCCAACTCCCCCGCCGGACGGGCTGAACCGTCCATCAACGCCCACAGCATGGTCATCCGCCCGGCATCGGCGAGCAACGCGGCGAGTGAACTGACGCCGGGGGCGTGATCTCTTGCGATGTCCACAGCAGGACTCCTGTAAGGATGATGAAGCACAGCATCGGCAGTATAGGCTGGGGGATGCGTTCAACACTTCAGGATGGGATGAAACGTGCCGGTCGGCCGATGCGCCATGATGAGTCCCGTTCCCCTCAAATCGAGATGCCCGCCATGTTTGCCGCCACCGCCGATCTCCTCACCGTGCCGCCGCCCGCCAGTGCGTTGGCCGCCGTCGTGCACCCCAACCCGTATCCGTACTACCAGTCGCTCGCCGCGCGACGCCCGTTCGATTTCGATGCCTCGCTCGGTATGTGGGTCGCCGCCAGCCCGCAAGCCATGGCCGCCGTGCTGCGTCATCCGGCGTGCGGTGTTCGGCCGGCTGGCGCGACCGTCCCCGCGGCATTGGCCAATGGCGCCGCCGGCGACTGGTTCGGCACACTCGTCAGGATGAACGACGGCGCCGCGCATGCGGCAATGAAGCCCTGGCTCAAGGCTCGACTCGCCACGCTGCATGCCGACGGCGCCACCCTCGACCGGCTGCGCAACGCCAGCCAGGCCGCCTGTGCAGACGCCTATCTCGCCCAAGGGGAGACACCCTGCGCGCGCCTCGACGACTTTGTCTTCCGTCAGCCGATCTATGCCCTCGCGGCGTGGCTGGGCGTTCCTCCCTCACAGTGGGTCGACGTGTACGACGACGTCCGCACGCTGGTCGCGGCGATGGCCGAGTCCACCCAGTCGTCTCCGCGCGCCGAGAGGCTCGCACGCGGACACAGCGCCACCACGACGCTTCGCCATCGTGCCATGCGCTGGCTCGACAACGACGCCGCCCCAGGAACTTGGTTGCGCGACACGGCCCGAAGCGCGGCACGCGACGAGGCCGTCGACTACGGGGCGCTCACGGCCAATGTCGTGGGCCTCTTTACGCAAACGCATGACGCCTGCGCCGGACTCGTGGCCAACAGCCTGCGCCGGCTCGCGCAGCAGGCGTCGCCCGGCGCTGTGCCCGCCGTCAACGGTGCTCAATCGCTAACGGCCAACCTTGCCGTCGCCATCACCGCCATCGGCGAGGTGATCCGTCAGGATCCCCCCGTGCAAAACACCCGTCGATTCCTGCACGCGCCCGCCATCATCCATGAACGAACGCTCGCACGCGGCGATGCCATCCTGGTGGTGCTTGCCGCCGCGCCCGCCGGCGCCGCACCGGACGACGTGGCCTGGACCTTCGGGCACGGCGCCCACACCTGCCCGGGACGCTCGCCGGCCAGCACGATCGCCGCCATCGGGGTCCAGACGATACTCGACAGCGATGCCGAGCTCGCCGCCATCGCGACCAGCTCGACGTATCACCCGCTCGGCAACATCCGGATCGCGCGTTTCCACGATGGCGCCACGGCGGCTTGAGGCAAATGACTGCTGTCGATGAACGCGTTTTAATCAGCGGAACCTTGGTTCCATTCAACGAAACACAATGGAACAAATGAAACCCTTGTAAACATAAGGCTCTGCGCCAGGGCCCCGCGTGGTCCAGGAATTTCGGGCAGGATGACGCTTTCGTTGTGCGCACCGCCCGCTGTGGCGTCCCGGTGCGCGCCCGTCCCGTCTTCCGCTGCCCACATGTCCGACACACACACCGACGGTATGCCCATGCCCGCCCGGGTATGGGCCGTTGCGACCGTCATGCTCGCGATCTCGCTCGCGGTGCTCGATGGGGCGATTGCCAACGTCGCGCTCCCCACGATCGCGCGCGACCTCAACGCCAGTCCTGCCACGTCGATCTGGATCGTCAACGCTTATCAGCTCGCCATCACCATCTCGCTGCTGCCGCTCGCCGCACTCGGCGAGATTGTGAGTTACCGCCGCGTCTATACCGTCGGGCTCGCGCTGTTCACCGTCGCCTCGCTTGGCTGCGCGCTCTCGGATTCGCTCGTCACGCTCACGCTCGCACGCGTGGTGCAGGGCTTCGGGGCGGCAGGCATCATGAGTGTGAACACCGCGCTGGTGAAAGCCATCTACCCGTCGCGCTGGCTCGGGCGCGGCGTCTCGCTCAACGCGCTCATCGTTGCCATCTCATCCGCTGCGGGCCCGACGATTGCCGCCGGCGTGCTGTCCATCGCGCACTGGCCGTGGCTCTTTGCCATCAACGTGCCGCTCGGCGTCGTCGCCTTTGTCATCGCCGTGCGCTCGCTGCCCGACACGGCCCGCGCCTCGCACCCCTTCGACTGGACTGGGGCGCTGTTAAGTGCGCTCACCTTCGGCTTGCTCATCTCCGGCATCGACGCCTTCGGGCATGGTCAGGCGCGTTGGCTGGTGGCGCTCGAAGTCGCCGCAGCGATCGTCATCGGCACGGTCTTCGTGCGACGCCAACGCACCCAGCCGGTGCCGCTGTTGCCGCTGGACCTGCTGCGCATTCCGATTTTCGGGCTGTCGATCTGCACGTCGATGGCGTCGTTCTGCGCGCAAATGCTCGCGTATGTCGCGCTGCCCTTCTTCCTGCAGGATTCGCTGGGCTTTGATCGTGTGCAGACCGGCTTGCTGATGACGGCCTGGCCGCTCACCATCGTTGTCGTCGCGCCGCTGGCCGGGCGCCTGCTGGAGTATTACAAGCCCGGTCTGCTCGGTGCGATTGGTCTGGCGGCGTTCGCCCTCGGCCTGCTCGCGCTCGGCCTGCTGCCCGCGCACCCGCAATCGGCCGACATCGTCTGGCGCATGGCCCTGTGCGGCTTCGGCTTCGGACTGTTCCAGTCGCCCAACAACTACGCGATGCTCATGGCCGCGCCCGCCCATCGCAGCGGCGGCGCAAGTGGCATGCTGGGCACTGCGCGCCTGACCGGGCAGACGACGGGTGCGGCGCTCGTGGCCCTCATCTTCAGCGTCGCCCCGTCGGGCTTCGGCACGCGCGCCTCGCTCTATGTCGCGGCGGCGTTCGCTGCAGTCGCGGCCGTGGTGAGCAGCCTGCGTACGCTGCCCGCGGCCCAGCCCGACGCGAATTCGGCACGCGGATGAGCGTCGTGCAGCGCTCGCCCGAGCGCCTCCATCCGGCCGACCGTCCGGCCGTGCTACACTGCCGACCTTTTACGGCTCGCCTGTGCGGGCCGCAAATGCCATGAGCTTCTGCGCCATCGATTTCGGCACTTCGAATTCTGCCGTCGCCGTGCAAGACGGCGCCGCCATGCGTCTGGTCGAGCTGGAAGCCGGCTACGGCACGCTGCCGACCGCCGTATTCTTCAACGCCGATGAAGGTGGCCGCGTGTCGTTTGGCCGTCAAGCCGTCGCCGATTACGTCGATGGTTACGACGGGCGCCTAATGCGCTCGCTCAAAAGCCTGCTCGGCTCCTCCCTGATCGAAAGCACGACCGACCTCGGTAACGGGTCGGCGATGCGTTATATCGACATCATCGCCACGTTCCTGCGCCATCTGCGCACGCACGCGCTGAAGGCCAGCGGCGGCGACCTGCGTCATGTGGTCATGGGTCGCCCCGTGTTTTTCGTCGACGACGATCCGCGCGCCGACGCAGCCGCGCAACGCTCGCTCGAACAAAGCGCGCGCGACGTCGGGTTCCATGACGTGCATTTCCAGTTCGAGCCGATTGCAGCCGCGTTCGATTACGAATCGCGTCTGAGCGATGAACAGCAGGTGCTCGTCATCGATATTGGCGGCGGCACCTCGGACTTCTCGCTGGTGCGTGTCGGACCGGAACGGGCACGCCATCTCGATCGCAAGGACGACGTGCTCGCCCACCACGGCGTGCATATCGCCGGCACGGACTTCGACCGCCGCATCGAGTTGGCCACGATCTTGCGCGAACTCGGTTACAAGGCGCTCGGTCCCGACGGCAAGGAAGTACCGAACCGGATCTATTTCGATCTGGCAACCTGGCATCTGATCAACACGGTCTACACGCCGAAGCGCGTTGGCGAACTGGCGCTCACGGCGCATCTGTACGCCGACCCTGCCCATCACCGGCGCCTGATGCGCACGGTCGAGCAACGCCTTGGACACGCGCTCGTCGGTCATGCCGAAGACGCGAAGATCAACGTCGCCTCAGGCGGCGAGACGCGCATCGATCTGTCGGTGATCGAACGCGATCTCGCGGTCGCGTTCTCGGAAGCGGGCCTGGTGGAAGCGGTCAGCGACGAAATCGCGAGCATCACGGCAGGCGCCGTGCATACGGCGGCGCTGGCCGGACTGCGCGCCGAAGATGTCGATGCGCTCTACTTCACCGGCGGCTCCACGGGGCTGCGCAGCCTTTCCGGTGCCATGTGCGCGGCCTTTCCGAAAGCAACACCGGTATTCGGCGACCGTCTCGCCAGCGTGGCGCTGGGTCTGGGCATTCACGCCAGGCGCGTGTTTTCCTGAGCGGTCGCCGGCGTCCGTTACTGAAACGCGACTTCGTTGAAACTGCGCAGCTTGCGACTGTGCAGACGATCCAGACCGTTATTGCGCAGCAGCTCCATCGCCTTCACGCCGATCTTCAGATGCTGGTCGACGCGCTCGCGATAGAACCGGTCCGCCATGCCGGGCAGCTTCAGCTCCCCGTGCAGCGGCTTGTCGCTCACGCAGAGCAAGGTGCCATACGGCACCCGGAAACGGAAGCCGTTCGCTGCAATCGTCGCACTCTCCATGTCGAGTGCAATCGCCCGGCTTTGACTCATGCGCTGCACCGGCTCGCGGTGATCGCGCAATTCCCAGTTGCGATTGTCGACCGTGACGACCGTGCCCGTGCGCATCACACGCTTGAGTTCGAAGTCGTCGAGTTGCGTGACGTCGGCCACGGCACGCTCGAGTGCGACCTGCACCTCGGCCAGCGGCGGCACCGGCACCCATAGCGGCAGATCGTCGTCGAGCACGTGATCCTCACGCACGTACCCGTGCGCCAGGCAGTAGTCGCCCAAGCGCTGCGAGTTGCGCAGCCCTGCGCAGTGACCCAGCATGACCCAGGCATGCGGGCGCAGCACGGCGATGTGATCGGTGATGGTCTTCGCGTTGGAAGGCCCCACGCCGATATTGACCATCGTGATGCCCGTGTTGTCCGGGCGCACGAGGTGATATGCCGGCATCTGCGGCAGGCGCGGCGGCGGCGTGCCCCGCGCGTCGAGCGCGGCTATGTTCTGGTTCCAGTGCGTGACGTTGCCCGGTTCGACGAACGCCGTGTACTGACTGCGGTATTCGCGCAAGGCCGGATCGTCGGTCGCGCTCATCAGCTCGCGTCCCAGTTCGACGAACTCGTCGATATAGAACTGGTAGTTCGTGAAGAGCACGTAGTTCTGAAAATTTTCGGGCGAGGTCGCTGTGTAATGGCGCAGGCGATGCAGCGAATAATCCACGCGCGGCGCCGTGAACAGAGCGAGCGGCAAGATCTCGCCGGGCATGGGATCGCGCGTGCCGTTCACGATGCTGTCGTCCATCGTTGCCAGATCGGGCACGTCGAACGCGGTGCGCATGGCGCGCAGGTGTGTCTGATCGAGATCGCCTTCGAGGTACACGCCGTCCTGATAGGCGAAGTGCACAGGGATCGGCTCGTCGGAGACGCCCACTTCGAAGGCCACGCCGTGATTGTGCGCCAGACGGCGAAGCTGCTCGACGTAGTAGTTTTCGAACAGATCCGGTCGCGTGACCGTCGTCTGATAGCTGCCCGGCCCCGACACAAAGCCATAGGACAGACGCTTGTCCAGTTGGGTAATGTCTTCGGTGGTGATGCGAATGAACGGATAGTGCGCACTCACGCGCCGCGCCGCCTCCTTCTGCGTGGCGAAGCGGTCGAAAGCGGCGCGGAGGTACGCCGTGTTGGCATCGTAAATCGTCTTCAGGTAGGCGACGGCTTCCACCGGATCCGCGATCGATCGGGTGGCATGGACCGGTTCTTGTTCGGACATGCGCAAACCTCTTCTGTCTTAATCATGAGGGGGAGTATGCGCCCATTGTGACACGACCGGCAGGCGTCTCCGCGTCCCGTCCGCTGCCGTGGCCAAGCCAATCGAGCGCGCCCTCGCCGGCCGTCTCCGCCCCTGGCCCGGCGCGCCGAATCGCCACGCCCACGGCGAGCACGTCGATCGCCGCGAGGTGCAGAATTCTCGCGATCATCGTCACGTGAGCGCCCATCGTCTCGACGTGATCGTTGGGCAGCACGAGCGTCGCCTTGCGCGCCAGCGGAGAGTTGCGCGCCGTGAGCGCAATCACTTTCGCGCCGCGCGCCACGGCGATGTCGACCGCGCGGTTCAGATCCGCCGAGCGGCCCGACGCGGAAATGGCGACCACCACATCGCCGTCTCCCAACAGCGCTGCCGACGCCTGCAACAGATACGGGTCGCCGTACGCGATGGTCGGCATGCCGAAGCGGAAGAACTTGTAGTGCGCGTCCTGCGCGATCACGCCGGAGTTGCCCAGCCCGTAGAACTCGATGCGGCGGGCACCATCGAGCAAGGTGACGGCCGCCTCGAGCGTGCGCGCGTCGAGATGCTCGCGCATCTGCAGAATCGACGACACGGTGTTGTCGAGCACCTTGGCGCTGAATTCCGCCGCCGAGTCGCCCACGTGCACCTGTCCATGACGCACCGGCAGCGTGCCGGTCAGCGCACTCGCGAGTTTGAGTTTGAAGTCCGACAGTCCCTGACAGCCGAGCTTGCGGCAAAAGCGAATGACCGTGGGCTGGCTCACCCGCGCCAGACGCGCGATTTCCGACACCGGCTCCGCGAGCAGCGCACGCGGTTGCTTGAGCGCGAGTTCGGCCACGCGCTGCTCGGCCGGGCTCAACCGGTCGCGCAACCGATGCAGACGGTCGATCAGCGCGCCCGCGCCCGCCGCATGCGTGCCGAGCTGTTCGGCAAGGATGGCGGACGTGCCCAGGAACGCCGGATGATCGGCCGTAATGACGTAAGTCGGAATCGCCTTCAGATACGCCTCGAATCGCCCCTTTGCCTCGAAGCGCTGACGAAACGGTGAGTCCTCGAACAACGTGCCGAGCTTCGGAATCACGCCGCCCCCCAAGTACACGCCGCCCACCGCGCCCAGCGACACCGCGATATTGCCCGCGAGCGTGCCCAGCATCGCGCAAAAGCAATCGACGGTCTCACGCGCGAGCGCATCGCCCGCCTGGGCGAGCTTTACGATGGCGGGGGTCTCCAGCGATGGCGCCGAGCGGCCGTCTCGCGCCGCCAAGGCTTGATAGACGAGCGCCATGCCGGGACCGGCTACCAGACGCTCGAACGACACGTGCGGGAACTGCTTCCATGCGTAGCGCAGCACCTCGATTTCGCGCTCGTCCGCCGGCGCGAACGTCGTGTGCCCGCCTTCGCTGCCGAGCGCGATCCAGCGGTCTGCCGCCGGAATCAAGCCGGACACCCCAACGCCGGTGCCCGGACCGAGCAAGCCGATTACCCCGCCCGGCTGTGGTTCGCCGCCGCCCACCTGACGCCGCTGTGCCTCGGACAGGTAAGGCAGCGCCATCGCCAGTGCGGTGAAATCGTTGACGACCAGCAGCGTCTCGAAGCGCAGCGCACGGCGTGTCGCTTCAATCGAGAAGTGCCAGTCGCGATTCGTCATGCGCACCTCGTCACCGGCAATCGGATTCGCAATCGCGATCGCGGCATGCCGCACCGGCTCAGCGTGATCGGCCTCGTCAAGATACGCACGGATGACTTCGGGAACGCCGGAGAAATCGTCGCAAGCATAGTCGCGGATCTCGACGAGATCGCCGGGTGCGACTTCCAGCGCGAACCGGGCGTTCGTACCGCCGATGTCAGCCAGCAGCCGGGGACCGCTTACGTGCGGAGGATTATTCCTCACTCCAGAAGACATCGATGTTCACTCCTTCACAATGGATCAGCCGGGAGATGGCGTTGTCCTGCACCTCGGCCTGCGCCGCTTCGAAGACGGCGCGTTTGGCCGGACCTTGAATTTGCAGCAAGAGGCGCTCGCAGGACGCGAGCGCGGCGAGTGACCACGACACGCGCAGGTGCGGCGCGTGCTGCGGCTGCACAAGCACGAATTTGTCGTGTGTGGCGATGGCGTCGTGCCATTGCGCCGCGTCGGCGAAGAGCGACGCCGTATGGCCGTCCTCGCCCATGCCGAGCACGGCCACTTGCGGCACGCCATGCCTCCACGTGTCGTTGAGCGTTCTCACCTGCAGCGCGGCGGACGTCGCGGTGTCCACCAGCGGCAACCAGTGCGCACCCGTCGCACCGGGCAGCAGTGTCTCGGCCACCAGCCGGGCATTGCTCTCGGCGTGCGTGGGCGGCAGCCAGCGATCGTCCACGAGCGTGATGTCAATGTCGCGCCACGCCACGGGAAGCCGGGCCAGTTGCAAGAGAAATGCCTTCGGACTCGTGCCGCCCGATACAGCCAGCAACGCGCGCGGACGAATCGTCAAGGCTTCGTCGAGCCGTGCAACGACGGCGTTGGCGAGCGCCAGCGCCTGTGTCTGCCGGGTGGGGAAGGTGCGCCAGTGGATCATGGGTGTTTGCCTCCGGTTGACATGACGTCGGACCGACGCGCCGGGCCTCGCCCGGCGATCCGCCTCAGTTGTCTTCTTCGACCCAGCTCGTACCGGACTGTGCCAGCAGCGCGCTTGCGGCGGGCGGCCCCCAGGTGCCGGCGGCGTAACGCTTTGGCCCTTTGTGCTGACGCGACCAGTACGCCTGGATCGGCGCGACCCAGCGCCAGGCCGCCTCTTGCTCGTCTCGACGGACAAAGAGCGCGAGACGCCCGTTGATGACATCGAGCAGCAGGCGCTCGTACGCATCCATCCGGTGTCCCTTGAAGAACTGGTCGAACGCCAGGTCGAGGTGAACGGTTTGCAGGGTCATGCCGTCGCCCGGCTGCTTCGCAAGACAGTAGAGGCGGATCGATTCGTTCGGTTGCAAACGGATGACGAGACGATTGGCGCCGGCCTGCGCCGTGGCTTCACCGAGCAACGGATAGGGCGTTGCGCGGTAGTTGACAACGATCTCCGCCACGCGCTCGCCCAGCCGCTTGCCCGTGCGCAGGTAGAACGGCACGCCGGCCCAGCGCCAGTTGTCGATCTCGGCCTTGAGGGCCACGAACGTCTCCGTCTGGCTGGACGGCGGCACGCCCGGCTCGTCGACATAGGCCGGCACCGCCGACTTGCCGATCGCGCCACCGCCGTATTGGCCCCGCACCACGTTGCGCGCGACCGTGTCGTCGTCGAGCTGACGCAGCGAGCGCAACACACGCAGCTTCTCGTCGCGCACGGCGTCGGCGTCCATCGACAGCGGCGGCTCCATCGCGACGATGGCGAGCAGTTGCAGCAGATGGTTTTGCACCATGTCGCGCAGCGCGCCGGTCTGTTCGTAGAACTCGCCGCGCCCTTCGACGCCGATTTCCTCGGCAATCGTAATCTGAATGCTGTCGATCAACTCGCGTCGCCACAACGGCTCGAAGATCGCGTTGCCGAAGCGCAGCGCCAGCAGGTTTTGTACCGCCTCTTTCCCGAGGTAGTGGTCGATGCGGTAAATCTGGTCTTCGCGAAAACTCGCGCCCACCGCATCGTTGATCGCCTCCGACGAGGCCAGATCGTGCCCGAGCGGCTTTTCCAGCACGATCCGACTGTTCTCGTTGAGCCTGGCGCTGCGCAGTCCTTCGCAGATGGGGATGAACAGCGACGGGCCGGTGGCCAGATAGAAGATGCGCACGCCCTGCCGTTGGGCGAGGCGCTCGGCCAGTACGCCGAATTCGGCTTCACGCCCGAGATCGAGCGGCATGTAGTCGATGGTGGCGAGAAACCGCGACCATGCGCCCTCGTCCCAGACATCGGACTTGATGTGCCCGCGCACGTGTTCCTCGCACCACTTGTGATACGCGGCGGCCTCCATCGGCTTGCGGGCAATCGCCAAAATGCGGCCGGTACTCGCACCGGCGCCAGCGTCGGCATCGGCGCCCAATTGCCCCGTGCGGAACGCCCGGAACAGCGCGGGCAGCACCTTGCGCAGTGACAAATCGCCGGTGGCGCCGAACAAGACAAAGGTATAGGGTGAAGGCGTGGTCATAGACAGCGTGGACTCCCGTGCGGCCGAACGCTTCTCCCGGGCTCCGCTCGGCGCGCCAACGGGCGAGCCAGCAAGCGGCGAATGGGCCGCCGGACACGGCAAATGTCCGAATGTCACCGAAGAAGCGCAACTTTGACACTGCATTGTAGTTTAACTACACTTTAAATCAACAAAGTTTCGTTCTTTGACTACATCACCCACGTCGAGCGACCTACAACGTTCCGGACACCCCATGACCCAGTCTTCGCAAAATGTACCGCTGCATCCGGTGGTTGAGCGTGTGACCCAGCGACTGATCGAGCGCAGCCGTTCAAGCCGTCAGGCCTATCTGGAGGGCGTGGCCCGCGCCACGCAGGGGCAGCCCGGTCGCGAGTCGATCGGCTGCGCCAATCTCGCGCACGCGCTGGCCGCCGCCCCCGCCGACGACCGCATCAAGATCCGCACCGAGCGCACGCCGAATATCGGCATCGTCACGGCCTACAACGACATGTTGTCGGCGCACGCCCCGTTCGTTGAGTTCCCCGACGTCATCAAGTCCGCAGCACGGGCGCATGGTGCCAGCGCACAGGTGGCCGGTGGCGTGCCCGCAATGTGCGATGGCGTCACGCAGGGTTATGCGGGCATGGAACTCTCGCTGTTCTCGCGCGATGTGATCGCGATGGCCTCGGTCGTGGCGCTCTCGCACCAGATGTTCGACGCCGCCATGTTCCTCGGCGTGTGTGACAAGATCGTGCCGGGGCTGGTCATCGCCGCCCAGGCGTTCGGCCATCTGCCCGCCGTTTTCACCCCGGCGGGCCCGATGCCCTCCGGGCTGCCCAACGACGAGAAGTCGCGCATCCGGCAGGAGTATGCTGCGGGCCGCGTCACGCGCGCGGCGCTGCTCGACTCCGAACTCGCCGCGTATCACACCGAAGGCACCTGCACGTTCTACGGTACCGCCAACAGCAATCAGATGCTCATGGAATTCATGGGGCTGCACTTGCCCGGCGCGTCATTCGTCAATCCGCATACGCCGCTGCGTCATGCGCTCACGCAGGCGGCCACGGCGCGCGCCGTGGCGCTGGCGAAGACCGGTATCAACACGTCGCATATCCTCGATGAGCGAGCGTTCATCAACGGCGTCGTCGGCCTGCTGTCCACGGGCGGCTCGACCAACCACACGCTGCATCTGGTGGCGATGGCGCATGCGGGCGGCATTCTGCTGGACTGGCAGGACTTCGCCGAGCTGTCGGACGTCACACCGCTGCTCGCTCACGTCTATCCGAACGGCAAGGCGGATGTGAACCAGTTCCATGCGGCGGGTGGCCTGAACTTCCTGATTCGCGAGTTGCTCGACGCCGGATTCCTGCACGATGACGTGACCACCGTCATGGGGCACGGTCTACGCCCATACACGCAGGAAGCCGTGCTGCACGACGACGTGCTCTCCTGGCAGGACGCCCCCAACAACAGTCTCGACGAGGGCATCGTGCGCCCGGCATCGCGCCCGTTTGCGCGCGAAGGCGGCTTGCGCATGCTCGCGGGCAACCTGGGGCGCGCGGTCATCAAGTCATCCGCCGTCAAGCCGGAACATCAGACGGTTCGCGCTCCGGCACGCGTGTTCTCTGATCAGGAGAGCGCGCAAGCGGCGTTCAAGGCGGGAGAACTGACGCGCGATGTCGTCGTCGTGGTGCGTTTCCAGGGCCCGCAGGCCAACGGCATGCCGGAGTTGCACAAGCTCATGCCGATGCTCGGCCTCCTGCAGGACGAAGGCCATCATGTGGCGCTCGTGACTGACGGGCGAATGTCCGGTGCGTCGGGCAAGGTGCCCGCCGCCATTCACCTGTCGCCGGAGGCGGAGCAAGGCGGCCTGCTCGCGCGCGTGCAGGATGGCGACATCATCACGATCGATTGCGAGAAGAACCTGCTGCACTGCGAAGTCGACGACGCCACGCTCGCCGCGCGCGCCCCGGTCCCGGTACCGCAACGGCCGTTCGACCCGTGGCGTAACGTATTCCGCCTATTCCGGCGCAACGTCGGCGCCGCACCGCATGGCGCGTGCGTGCTGTTCGACGACTCGGAGTATCCGAAGCACTCGTGACTGTCCGGCGAACGATGTGCGATTACGCGTGACGTGGTGCGTCGATCGGCGGTGTCCCGTCGTGAAATAGCGTACGCAGTTGCGAACGCAGCTCGGCGGAATCGGTATGTCCGTGAACCGTGATGGCGTGTTGCACGGCCGCTTCCATCAGTTCGTTTTCGGAATCTGCGGATAGCGCCACGGAACAGTTCATTGCGCTCGGGAATTCCCGGCAATCGATGAATTTGCGGGTCATGATGGTCTCCTCACACGAGAGCGTCGTCTTGGCTGGATGACCGCGCCGTATACCACGCGACGCCTGCGGGGCGCGATTTCACCTTCTGCGGATGGCAAACAAAATCATTCTGAAAGTATAGGTTGCGGGTGGCGATTGTCAGGTCACACGACGATGAGATTCATGCGGTCGGTCGAAGCCCCCATGACGGTGGGGCTGCCGCCGCGTCGGGACGGCGTCAAGAAATCTTGACGCCTTTTTTATTCATGCATCCCTAGACTGGCTCCGTCGTCACCCCTGTCGTCAATCGACACGTTGCCATGCCTACCATCGCCCAACGCGCCCGTCTGGAACCTCCCGATGCAAGTGCCGTCTTGGCCGACGCTTTCTCCGCCGCGCGTGAGCGCCATCGGTGCCCCCCACGCGCACGTCTCGATGCAACGCTCGACATCACGCTCAGCCGCGCGGCCGTCTCCACGCTCGCCGTCACGCTGGCGATGAGCCTGCCGCTGCCGTGGCGCGTCGAGACAATTCGCCCGATCCGGCACGATACCGCCGCCGTGGTATCGATTGCGTTGCCGCGCGTCGAAGCCTCGCGGGCCATGCTCGCCGTCATGCAATCGCTGCCAGAAGCTGAATTTGGTGTGCTGCGTCTTCGCCCCGCCGCCTGAGCGTTCAACGTCCCCGGTGTTCCGCCCCCTTCGCCCCGCCAATCCGCCCCCCGCCATGAACCCAGCCATCTTCGAAGGCGTTTGGATTCCCCTCGTCACGCCCATGACAGGCGCGAACGGCGCACAGATCGATCGCAGCGCCTTCGCCCGTCTGGTCAACTTCTACCTTGCTGCCGGGGTCAGCGGTCTTGTCGTGGCCGGCACCACGGGCGAAGGTGCGCTGCTGGCCCCCGACGAACGCCGCTGGCTCGTCGAGACCGCGTGCCATCTCGCCCAAGACCATGCGCCCGTCGTGGCTGGCGTCGGCGCGGCCGACACGTCGGACGCCGCGCATCAGATTGGCAGCCTCGACGATCTGCCGCTCGCCGGTTACCTTGTGCCGCCGCCCTACTATCTGCGACCGTCGCAAGACGGCATCCTCTGGCACTACCGCACGCTGGCAGCCGTGACGCGCAAACCGCTCGTGCTCTATAACGTGCCGCTGCGTACTGGCGTGGCGCTCGGCGTGGAGACGATCCGAGCGTTGGCATCACACAGCGCCTTCGCGGCGATCAAGGAGTGCGACGAGCATTCGCTCACGCACCTGCCGTCGCAGGTCGCCATGCCCGTGCTGTGCGGCGACGATATGCAGTTGCTGCCCGCACTGCACGCCGGTGCGCGCGGATGCATTTCGGCGGCGGCACATGTGCGGCCGGATCTCTATCTGAAGCTGCTTCGCTACGCGCGCGAGGGCGACATGGTGCACGCCACAATGCTCTTCAACGGCATGAAGCCGCTCATCCGACGCCTGTTTTCCGAGCCCAATCCCGTGGCGATCAAAGCCGCGCTCGCGTCATTGGGCCTGTGCCCGGAGACGGTTCGTCGTCCGCTCATGCCGTGCTCGGACGCCCTTCGCAAAGCGATCGACGTCCAGCTCGAAGTGACGATGGCCTTCTGAGTCCGAACGGCGCGGCCTGTCCGCCCTTCCCCACGACACGAGACCCGATATGGACGACATCGAACAGCGTCACCGCACCATCGCCCGTCTGCTGATCAAGCTCTCGGGCACCCCGTTGGCCAGGCTCGCCTACGCGACCGGCATGACCGGCAACACGATTTCACGATGGGTTCACGGCGATCGCTGCGCGCTGGGTCCGCAGGGACGCGACAAGCTGCTCACCGCGCTTGGCGCCCGCAGCGATGGTGTCAACGTAAAACTCGCATTGCGCGCCACCGGCGCCACGCAACCTGTCTTCCAGATCAACGGCCTAGTGCAGGCCGACCGCTTCGCCACGCTCGCGGCTCTGACCTCGACGCAATTCGTTGCGGCGCGCGAGACCTGTCAGGGAAAAACGCTCGTGAGCGTCGTCACCGACATGAGCGGGCAAACGACGGCGCTGCTCGTCGGCACACGGGACGCGCTCGACGAGCTGTATGCAGCACTGGACATCACCGTGTCACCCAAACGCCGTGTGGAGGTCGCGCACGGTCCTTGCGCTTCGACTGACGTCGCAATGCGAATACACTCAAGCTGACCGTAGTTCGCGAGCGCCACACGCGATAACGACGGCGCGCTCGACGTGACGCTGGAACTCGACGATGCGCGCGACGTCTTCGCCCCTCGCAGCCAACATTTCGACCGTCCGTCCGGGACCTGGGTAGATGACTGAGCGTCCCCGGAACCCATGAGGTGAACGCCAGCGGCGATCCTCTCGCCGCTGGCGTGGTGCGTCAGGCCGAGGCGCGTGCGCTCACTGCCACCCGAACCGTCGCGCGAACATGCCTTTCATCATTTGCGTGAGCACAGCGTAGGCGAGCAGGATGGCCGCGAGCATCGGGAAGTACGCGAGCGGCAATGCCTGCATCTTGAACGTGTCCGCGAACGGCGACATCGGCAGCATCACGCCGATCAGCATCACGGCGGCCGTCATCATCAGCAACGGCCATGCCGCGCGGCTCTGCACGAACGGAATGCGACGCGTGCGGATCAAGTGCACGATGAGCGTCTGCGACAGCAGCCCCTCGACGAACCAGGCGGACTGGAACAGCGTTTGATGCTCGGCGCTGTTCGCGCCGAACCAATGCCACATCGCCACGAACGTCAGCACGTCGAAAATCGAACTGATCGGGCCGAAGAACACCATGAAGCGCGACAGATCCGCCGGATTCCAGCGCTGCGGCTTCGTGAGCTGTTCGTCGTCGACGTTGTCGAACGGTATCGTCGTCTGCGACAAATCGTAGAGCAGGTTCTGCGTGAGCAGTTGCAACGGCAGCATCGGCAGGAACGGCAGGAACGCACTCGCGATCAGCACCGAGAAGACATTGCCGAAGTTCGAGCTGGCGGTCATCTTGATGTACTTGAGCATGTTCGCGAACGTGCGACGCCCCTCGATCACGCCCTGCTCCAGCACCATCAGACTCTTTTCCAGCAGGATCAGGTCGGCCGCTTCCTTGGCGATGTCCACCGCCGTGTCCACCGAAATGCCGATGTCGGCCGCGCGCAAGGCCGGTGCATCGTTGATGCCGTCGCCCATGAAGCCAACGACGTGGCCGTTCGCGCGCAACAGGCGCACCAGGCGCTCCTTGTGCGACGGCGTGAGCTTGGCGAATACGTTGGCGCGTTCGACCGTGTGCGCCAGTTCGGCGTCGCTCATCGCCTCGATGTCGTCGCCCAGCACGCAGCCGTTCACCGCCAGCCCCACTTCGCGGCACACCTTCGCCGTCACGAGATCGTTGTCGCCCGTGAGCACCTTGACCTGGACACCCGCCGCTGCGAGCGCCTTGAGCGCCGGCGCCGTCGACTCCTTGGGCGGATCGAGAAACGCGATATACCCGACGAGCACGAGTTCGCTCTCGTCCGCAATGCCATAACTGTCGCGCACCGGTGGCAAGTGGCGCGTTGCCACGGCCACCACGCGCAGACCTTCGGCGTTCAGGTCGGCCGTGACGCGACGCAGGCGGGCCAGCACATCGGGCGTGAGCGGCTCGACGTTCGCACCATGCTGCACGCGATTGCACACGGCCATCACCTCCTCCACCGCCCCCTTGCAGATCAGTTCGTGATGATCGCCGTTCTCGCTGACCACCACCGACATGCGACGGCGCTGGAAGTCGAACGGGATCTCATCGATCTTGCGATACCGGTTCACGATGTCGAGATGCTGGTGCAGCTCCCCATGATCGAGCACTGCCACGTCGAGCAGGTTCTTCAGGCCGGTCTGGTAGAAGCTGTTGAGATAGGCATACTCGAGCACATCTTCCGAGGCGTGGCCCCAGACATCGGTATGACGTTCGAGACAGATCTTGTCCTGCGTGAGCGTGCCGGTCTTGTCGGTGCACAGCACATCCATCGCGCCGAAGTTCTGGATCGCATCGAGCCGCTTGACGATCACCTTCTTGCGCGAGAGCACGACCGCGCCCTTGGCGAGCGTGGCCGTCACGATCATCGGCAGCATTTCGGGCGTAAGGCCCACCGCCACCGACAGCGCGAACAGCGACGCCTCGAGCCAGTCGTGCTTGGTGAAACCGTTGATGAGCAGCACGATGGGCGTCATGACCAGCATGAAGCGGATCAGCACCCACGACACACGATTCACGCCCTGTTGGAACGACGTCACCGTCGGTTGCTGCGCCGTGACGCGCTGCGCGAGCGAGCCGAAGAACGTGCGCGCCCCCGTCGCCACGACGACAGCCGTGGCCGACCCGCTCACGACGTTCGTCCCCATGAACGCGAGGTTGTCGTAGGCGAGCGGATTGCTGCCGCCGGACTCGCAAGCGTGCGCGAATTTCTCGACGGGCAGTGCCTCGCCGGTAAGCGCCGATTGCGAGACGAACAGATCCTTGGCCGCGAGAATGCGCACGTCCGCCGGAATCATGTCGCCCGCCGCGAGCAGCACGATGTCGCCCGGCACGAGTTCGGCCAACGCAATTTCACGGCCCATGCGACCCAGACGGCGCACGTGGTCGGCCTCTACGCCCTCATGGCCGAACACTTCGCGGCGCAGCACCGTCGCCGTGGTGCTCACCATGGCCTTGAGCTTTTCCGCCGCCTTGGAGGAGCGCGCCTCCTGCACGAATCGCAACACCGTGGAAATGATCACCATCGACGCGATGATGATCGTTCCCTCGGTGTCGTCGGTCGCGTACGACACAGCGGCCAGTGCCGAGAGCAGCAGGTTGAATGGATTGCGGTAGCAGTTGAACAGGTGCCGCCACCAGGGCAACGGTTTTTCGTGCTCGACTTCGTTGACGCCAACGTGTGCCCGCACGGTGGCGGCCTCGTCATCCGACAGACCGTCGCGCGTCGTGTGCAGACGGGCGAGCAGATCGGGGCCGGCGTCGCGGGCGGCGTCGAGCAAACCTGGCGGTGCCTCGTGGCCATGCGCTGGCGCATCGAGGGTTTCGAGCATGTCGCGGCGGCGGAAGAAGCGCAGGCCAAGGCGCGCGCCAAGCACCGCAATCAGTCGCTCGCTGAACGTGAGAGCTTGTTGCATCGGATACATCCTGAAAATACGGTTGATATCGCTGGGCACCGGCCAGTCGCCGATGCCTGGGGACCGTTATCGCGCAGGCTCAGCCCGCGCGTCCGGTCGGATCGTTGCGACGCACGAGCGCCAGCAGCCACTGTCCGAGTCGCGCACTCGCGCCCGGGCGCGCCGTGACAGCGGCGTCCTCGGCATGCGGGGCGACGTGATAGTGATGCAGGCACTCGGTGGGCAGCATCAGGGCTTGCGGATTGCCTCCGCGAAGGGTCATGGAGTAACGGAACACGATGATTCTCCCGGCCGCGCGGCAATCGGCCCGGCGCGCACGAGAGACTCGCATTTCATCACCGGCGCCCACGGCAAACGGCCTGAAAACGAACCCCTGCGCGCAACGGGACAGCCCGAACGGCAGACGTAAAGCAAATTAGGGAGCGTGCTACGAAAGACGGACGCTATCGGTATGGCCCAAGAAAACCCTTCGGCGCGGTGGCCAAGGGCATTGGACATTCGATGCGTACATCAGAGGTGCGCGCCAACCCGGCTATGCGAGTTAGCGGCAGGGAAGATCCCGGGGACTAACTCGCGGTGATGGTGTCGACCTGCGCCGACCGGCAACTACCACTAGAACTACTGTCCACGGAAGGACCTCCTGAGAGCTATGACGGCGCGATTTTACCCCCGAGTGCGTCGAAAGAAAAGTGACAATTCACCGTGTTACAAAATGATGACGAATGCAACTTTCCAGCGGGAAGCGGCTCAGTCAGAATCTGTCATGTTTTCGTCACAAACCGCCCACCGGCGGCCGTCGAGGCACCGGCACCGCACGCCGCCCGGTGGCGTACCGGGCAACCGGTCTGGCCTATTTCTGCTTCCCGCTCCCCGAATTTCATGGATTCAATCAACCGCGCCCTGTTCCTGGCCGTCAATGCCTCGCCCAATGTCAGTGAAGGAGAACTGGCCATCGCCGTTCTCCTCGCCAAATACCTGATCCTGCTGCTCCCGGTGGGCCTGACCCTCCTGTGGCTCGCTGGCGGTCGCGACCGCGAGGGGGCCGTGCACGGTCTGCTGGGCGTAGCGCTCGCGCTACTGGTCAACGGTGTGATCGGTCTGGCCTGGTTCGAACCGCGGCCGTTCGTCGTCGGTCTCGGCACGAACCTGCTCCCGCATGCGCCGACGAGTGCCTTCCCCAGCAATCACGCGTCGATCCTGTTCACGTCGGCGTTCGTCCTGATGGGCACGCTCGCGCGCTCGCCTCGCCTGCTCGGCCGGCTCCTGCTGCTATGCGCCGTGCCCGTGTGCTGGGCGCGCGTCTACCTTGGCGTGCACTGGCCGCTCGATATGGTCGGTGCGCTGGCGGTATCGATCGTAGTGGCGCTCATCATGCACACCGCGAGTGCGCGTGAGACGAGTCGTATCGTCGCGGCTATCCTCGAAGCCCTCTATCGCCGCCTGATGGCGTGGCCGATTGCGCGCGGCTGGCTGCGTCGCTGAGCCGGCGGACTTGGGAAACGACGGGAACTGCGGGTTTGCGGACCTGCGGGAAGCGGTGGAAGCTTCAGGAGGGGTTGACGAACAGGCAGGAACGGTAGGAAGACTCGGGAGAACCGAATCTCCCAGTACGGCGTCGGAGACGGGGGATCAGCGGTGGTATTCGCCGGCAGCTTCGGGCTGGTAATCGATGCCGAGCAATGTCAGCGCGATCTGGTGGCCGCCTGGCACTTGCCACTGAATCGACTGACCGACGCGCAAGCCGAGCAGCGCGCTACCCACCGGCGCGAGCACCGAAATGCCGCTCGGCGTGCTCGCCAGATGTTGCGGATACACAAGCGTGACGCGATGTTCCTGCTGCGCGGCGAGATCACGGTAGCGCACCACCGAGTTCATCGTGGCGATGTCGGCCGGCATCTGCTCCGGTTCGACGACGCTCGCCCGGGCAAGCTCTGTTTCGAGTGCCTCCACATACGGCAATGCCGCGCGGGGCGCCTGCGCCATGAGCGCTTCGAGGCGTTCAAGGTCGAGCGTGGAGACAGTGATCGAGGGGCGTTGCGAATGGACGGTGAACATGTCGGCGGGCCTGTTTTTCCTTGACGTTGAGGGAGTGACCTTCAATCTAACAGAAGCCCCGCGCGGCGAGAAGTCCCGGACTTGACCGCCATCCGCTAGAATCGACGCATTAGGCACACAAAGTCGAAGTCATGTCCGAACACACTACCAATGCCGCGCTCTTCGCGCGCGCCCAGCAGACCATCCCCGGCGGCGTGAACTCGCCGGTGCGCGCCTTCCGTTCGGTCGGCGGCACGCCGCGCTTCATCGCCCGCGCCCAAGGCCCTTATATGTGGGACGCCGAAGGCACGCGCTTCATCGACTACATCGGCTCGTGGGGCCCGATGATCGTCGGCCACCTGCATCCGGACGTCGTCGCCGCCGTGCACGCCGCGATGTCGCAAGGCTTCAGCTTCGGGGCGCCCACCGAAGCCGAAGTGGTGATGGCCGAGACCCTCTGCGGCCTCGTGCCGTCCATCGAGCAGGTGCGCCTGGTGTCCTCCGGCACCGAGGCGACGATGAGCGCACTGCGCCTGGCGCGCGGCTTTACCGGCCGCAACAAGATCGTCAAGTTCGAGGGCTGCTATCACGGCCACGCCGACAGCTTGCTCGTGAAGGCCGGCTCCGGCCTGCTCACGTTCGCCGATTCGACGCGCAACGCGCCGTCGTCGGCCGGCGTGCCGCCCGAAGTCACGCGCGACACGCTCGTGCTCGAGTACAACAACGTCGAACAGCTTCGCGAACTGTTCGCCGGCCAAGGCGGCGAGATCGCGGCCGTGATCGTCGAGCCGGTGGCCGGCAACATGAACCTCGTGCGCGGCTCGCGTCACTTCCTGCAGACGCTGCGCGAGCTGTGCACCGCCCATGGCGCCGTGCTTATCTTCGACGAGGTGATGTGCGGGTTCCGCGTCGGGTTGGGCGGTGCGCAAGCGCTGTACGGCATTACGGCCGACCTCACTTGCCTGGGCAAGGTCATCGGCGGCGGCATGCCGGCCGCCGCGTTCGGCGGACGACGCGACATCATGTCGCACCTGGCACCGCTGGGCGGCGTCTACCAGGCCGGCACGCTCTCCGGGAATCCGCTGGCCGTGGCCGCCGGCCTCGCCACGCTCAAACTGATTCAGGCGTCGGGCTTCTACGAGGATCTGGCCAAACGCACATCGAAGCTCGTCACCGGGCTCGTCGAGGCCGCCCAGAGCGCTGGCGTGCCATTCTCGGGCGACAGCGTCGGCGGCATGTTCGGCCTGTACTTCCGTGCCAACGTGCCGCAGAGCTTCGCGGAAGTTACAACGTCCGACGTGGCCCGTTTCAACAAGTTTTTTCATGCGATGCTCGATCGCGGCGTGTATCTCGCGCCGAGCGCCTTCGAAGCGGGCTTCGTCTCGGCAACGCACGACGACACGATCATCGACGCCACGCTCGACGCTGCCCGCGACGCGTTTCGCGCCATTGCGTGATCGTTGCAGGTCACGTGGCTGTCTTCGGCCGGATTTCGCACACCTAGCGAGTCGGCCAGTCTGACCATCACAGGGAGAAACATCATGCAAGTGTCGTTGCCGACAAAGCTTCGCCAATCGTTCGTGCGCTGGTTGGCGCTGGGGGTGCTCACCTCGTTGCTGTCCGCCTGCGGATACAACCAGATTCAGGTCAAGGACGAAGCGGTCAAGGCCGCCTGGAGTGAAGTCGTCAACCAGTACCAGCGACGTGCCGACCTGGTGCCGAATCTGGTGAACACGGTCAAGGGCTACGCCACGCACGAGCAAACGACGCTCACCGAGGTGATCAACGCGCGCGCGAAGGCCACGAGCATCACGGTCACGCCGGAGACGCTCAACGACCCCGAGGCGTTCAAGCGCTTCCAGCAAGCGCAGGGCGAACTGTCCGGCGCACTCTCACGCCTGATGGCCGTCTCGGAGAACTATCCGAACCTGAAGGCCGACGGTCTGTTCCGTGACCTGCAATCGCAGCTCGAAGGCACGGAAAACCGCATCACCGTGGCGCGCAATCGCTACATTCAGGCCGTGCAGGATTACAACGTGTATGTGCGCCAGTTCCCGAACAATCTGACGGCGAAGATGTTCGGCTACGGGCCGAAGCCGAACTTCACGGTCGAGAACGAGAAGGCCATTTCGACCGCGCCGGCCGTCAAATTCTGAGGATCGGATCATGGCTGCCATCTCCGCGGACTACAAGGTGTCGCCAAAGGGCCGTGGAATGCCGACGCGCCGTCCGGTGACGGATGACGCGCGCGGCGGGCACTCGCGCAGTTGGCATTGGGGACCGACGCTTTGGGCGATGCTGGCGCTGGCGTTGGCGTGCCTGGGCTCGCTGGCGTTGCCGGCCAGCGCAGAGGATCTCGTGGCCGTGCCCGCGCTCACCGCGCGGGTAACCGACCTGACCCGCACACTCACGCCCGAGCAGCGCAACGCGCTCGAGACACAGCTCGCACAATACGAGCAACAACGCGGCAGCCAGATTTTCGTTCTGATGGTGCCGAGCACGGCTCCCGAGACGATCGACCAGTACAGCATTCGCGTGGCCGATGCCTGGAAGGCCGGCCGCAAGGGCGTGGACGACGGCGTCATCGTGCTCATCGCGAAGAACAATCCGAACGACCTGCGCAAGATGCGCATTGAAGTCGGACGCGGGGTACAAGGCTCGCTGACCGATGCCATCTCCGGGCGAATCCTGCGCGACGTGATGGCCCCCCATTTCCGCAGCGGTGACTTCTTCGGCGGGTTGGCCGCCGGCGTCGCGGCGGTCGAGGCGGCGATGAACAACGAGGCGCTGCCCGCCCCGAATTTGCCGTCGACGCGCGCGCCGCACTCGGATCTGTCCGATTTCCTGCCGCTGCTCTTCATCGTCTTCATCATCGGGATGGTGGTCCTGATGGAAAGCCGCCGGCGGTTTCAAGGGCCCGGTCTGCCGGGCGTGGGTCCCACCGACCCGCGCTCGCGGGTGCTCACCGGCCAACGCGGGCGCATCGGTGCCGGCGGCTTCGGCGCCGGGCTGGGTGGCGGCCTGGGCGGTCTGGGCGGCTGGGGACGCAACGACGGCGGCGGATTCGATGGCGGCGGCGGAGGTTTCGGCGGCGGCGGTGGCGGATTCGACGGCGGCGGTTCGTCGGGGAACTGGTGATGGCGATGGCAAACGAAGCAATCCCAACGCAACACAAGACGCACGATGTCTCGCGCTGGCTGCGGCATTTGGGCACCTGGCGAGCGCACGCCCGGTGGCTCTTCCCGGACAAGGCGCTCGATGCGCTCGAAGCCGCCATCCGCGATTCCGAAAAGGAGCACCGCTGCGAGATTCGCCTAGTGATCGAAGCTGCCATGCCGCTTGCTGCGGTATGGCACGGGCATACCTGCCGTCAACGCGCCGTTCACTTGTTTCGCCAGCTCGGCGTGGCGCATACGGGCGAGCGCACGGGCATTCTCCTGTACATCAACATCGCCGATCACGATATCGAGCTGATCGCCGACAAGGGCGTCGACGCGCTGGTATCCCCCCGCACGTGGGACACCGTCGTTGCGCAGATGAGCGCCGGCTTTCGTGACGAACGTTATGTCCAGAGCGTGCTCGACGCGCTGAACACCCTGCGCGGCATTGCGCGCGAATTCCTGCCGGCCCATGCCGGCGCGGCGCCGGACAATGCGTTGACCGACCGGCCGCTGATGCTCTGACGCCTCATGTTCTCCGAACAGGATTTCTCTTATATGCGTCGCGCGCTGGCGCTCGCCGAGCGCGCGATGTTCACCACCACGCCGAATCCTCGCGTTGGCTGCGTAATCGTGCAGGACGGACGGATCATCGGCGAAGGCTTCACGCAGCCGGCCGGCCAGGATCACGCCGAAGTGCAGGCCATGAAAGACGCGCGCACGCGGGGCGAGTCGGTGCGTGGCGCCACGGCCTATGTCACGCTCGAACCGTGCAGCCATTACGGCCGCACCCCACCGTGCGCGAAGGGGCTCATCGACGCGGGCGTGAAACGCGTGATCGCCGCGATGGAAGATCCGAACCCGCTCGTGGCCGGGCGCGGCCTGAGCCTGCTGCGCGACGCGGGCATCGAAGTGCGCTGCGGACTGCTGGAGCATGAGGCGCGCGAAATGAACATCGGGTTCGTCGCCCGCATGACGCGCGGCACGCCGTGGGTCCGCATGAAGGTGGCGGCCAGCCTCGACGGCAAGACGGCCCTGCACAACGGCGTGAGCCAATGGCTGACCGGCCCGGCCGCGCGCGCCGACGGCCACGCGTGGCGGGCGCGCGCGTGCGCCATTCTCACCGGCATCGGCACGGTGCGCGAGGACGATCCGTCGCTCACCGTGCGAGAGGTGGAAACGACACGCCAGCCACTGCGCATCGTCGTCGATTCGCGTCTCGAGATTTCCCCGACCGCCAAGGTGCTCGCGAACGGCAACGCGCTCGTAATCTGCGCCAACGGCGATCACGAGCGCGCGTCTCGTCTGCGCGACCTGGGCGTGGAGGTGCTCGACCTGCCCAATACGACCGGCAAGGTCGACCTCTCGGCGCTGCTGCGCACGCTCGGCGAGCGCCAGCTCAACGAACTCCACGTGGAGGCGGGCTACAAGCTCAACGGTTCACTGCTGCGCGAGCGCTGCGTGGACGAACTGCTCACCTACCTCGCGCCGTGCATCGTCGGCGACGCGCAAGGCATGTTCCACCTGCCTGCGCTCACGTCGCTCGACGACAGGCTCGCGCTCAGTTTCACGGACGTGCGCATGATCGAGAGCGATCTGCGGGTGATGGCCCGCGTCAAGCGCGACTGAATCCCCGTCGCCGGGTGCGCCGCGTGCGCTTAAACGTGGAAGCCCACGCGACCGAGCGCCTCCATTTCCACCGACACATACTGGCCCGGCTGGATATATTCGGCGGGTGTCGCACCGCCAGCCATCACGATCCAGCCGGCTTGGAGCGGCTCGCCCGCGGCGGCTGACAGACGCGCCGCTGCGACCAGCGAACGCAGCGGATGGCCGAGCAGCGCCGCCGTCGATCCCACCTGCACGGTGCGGCCGTTGATCGTCATGGCCAATCCCAGATTCGAGAAATCGACATGCGGATCGTGCCAGGCCCCAATCACGAAGCCGCTCGACGACGCGTTGTCGGCAATCACTTCCGGCAACGTGAACTTGAAGTCCTTGTAGCGCGAATCGATGATCTCGATGGCCGGCGCAATCGCTTCGACCGCCGCGAGCGCCTGCGGGCCCGTGACATGGCCTTCCAGCGGTTGCTTCAGGATGAAGGCGATTTCCGGCTCGACGCGTGGATGCACGTACCGCTTGAAGTCGATGGCCGTCCCCTCCTCGATCTGCATGCCGGACGTGAGGCGCCCCCATATCACATCGGAGAGCCCCATCTGCATCATCTTCGCGCGGCTGGTAAAGCCCATCTTCACGCCAACACGCGTCTCGCCGCGTTCGGCGCGGCGGGCGAGCGATGCGGCCTGAATGGCGTACGCGTCGTCGAGCGACAGACGATTGTCGGTATCGAACTGTTCGACCTCGTGCGCGAAATGGGCCGCGTCGTCGAGCAGCGTTGCGTAGTCTTGAATGTGGCTCATCGTGCCGCCTCGCTGGCAGATTCGAACACGGCGCGGACCGAGCCCAGGCCGTTGATACGGGTCTCGAAGATATCGCCCGGGGCCACGGCGACCATCGGGCCAAGCGCGCCCGAAAGCACCAGGTCGCCCGCCTTGAGCGGCGTGCCCACCGCCGCCATCGTGCGGGCTAACCACACCACGGCGTTGATCGGGCTGCCCAGGCAGGCCGCGCCCGCGCCGACGGACACCGGCTCGCCGCGACGCTCCATGACCATGCCGCACAGGCGCACGTCGAATTCGGCGAGCGTCTTCGGCGTATTGCCGATCACGTAGGCCGACGACGATGCGTTATCGGCAATCGTGTCGGTGATGCGGATGTTCCAGTCGGCCACGCGGCTGCCGACGATCTCCAGCGCGGGCAACGCGTACTCGATGGCGTTGATGACGTCGAGTTGGCCCGGGTTGTCGACACTCAAATCCCGGCCGATGACGAAGGCGATCTCGGCCTCGATCTTCGGCTGCGTGAGGATCGAGGCGGGAATCGGCTCGCCGTCGCCATAGCCCATGTCGTCGAACAGCAAGCCGAAATCGGGCTGATCGACGCCAAGCTGCTTCTGCACGGCGACCGACGTCAAGCCGATCTTGCAGCCGACGACGCGGCGCCCGGCCGCCAGATGCCGCTCGGTGTTGATACGCTGAATGGCGTAGGCGTCATCGATGGTGAGCGGCGCGTACGTGTCGCGCAGCGGGGCGATGAAGCGGTGCGAGCGCCCGGCGTCGTGCAGCGCGTCGGCCGCCTGCTGCAGGCGCGCCTGTGTGGCGGCGTCGCGCGGCGAGGTCGCGCTCATCGGGCGTCCGCCCTGGCCGGCGCCGCCGGCTCATCCTTGGTGTGCTCGCCCACCGCCCAGTGCGCGGCCGGTACTTGCGTCGCATACACGCGGATCGATTCGAGCGGTGCGCCGAGTGTCTCGTGGACGGTGCGTGCCACGGCCTTGACGCAGGCCTTCACGGTGGCGTCGTCGCGACCTTCCACCAAATGGATTTGTACGATTGGCATGAGGCTGTCCCCCTGAAAATGCCGAAAAGAAAGCTTTCGGAGGAAGCCATCATGCGCGCGCCGAGAGATACCGTCCAATACCTATTTTCCAGATTCCGATACTATTTCGGTATCACGTTATCCCGCCGGAACGGAGCCGTCCATGGACATCAAGCAAATGCGCTACTTTCTTGCCGTCGCGCAGGAAGGCCATTTCGGGCGGGCGGCACAGCGGCTGAACATGGCGCAGCCACCGCTCACCCGCCACATTCACGCGCTCGAAGCCCAGCTGGGCACACCGCTATTCGTGCGTACCCCCAAGGGCGCCACGCTGACCGCCGCGGGGCAGACGCTGCTTGCCGAAGTGCCGAACATCCTGGCGCTCGCACGCCGCGCCGAGGAGCAGACGCGCCTCGCCGGCGAAGGCTATATCGGACGGCTCGACGTCGGCATCTTCAGCTCGGGCATTCTCAACGCGATTCCGCGCTTGCTGGCGAGCTTTCATACCGAGCGCCCCGAAGTGAAGATCGGCCTGCACAACCTGTCGAAGACCGACCAGATCGCGGCGCTGCGCGAGCGGCGCATCGCCATTGGCTTCAATCGGCTGATTCCGGACGAGCCGGATCTCGTCGTCGACTGGATTCATCGCGAGCCGTTTCTCGTCGCGCTCTACGAAGGTCATCCGCTATGCGAGCGCGCGTTGCTGACCCTGGCGGATCTCGATAACGAGCGAATGATCCTGTATCCGAACGCCCCGGTGCCGGGACTCGCAGAGGAAGTCGCCGCCGCGTTTCGGGCCGAGGGCGTGACGTTGCGCGTGGAGCAGGAAGTGGAGGATGTCGTGACGTCGATCGCGCTCGTCGCGAGCCGCTTCGGCGTTTGCGTGACGACGGAGTCGGCGGCGAACCTGCGGCTACCCGGCGTGGTGTACCGACCGCTGAAATCACGACATCTGCGCGCCATCGAACTGAACTGCATGTACCGGCGCGACGACGATTCCCCGATTCTCAACGCCTTTCTCGCGCTCATCCGGCGCTCGCGCAATCGGCGTCACACCTTGGCGATGTAGCGCGTCGATCGATCCGGCGCTTCCGAGATCGGATGCAAACCGCCTGAATTGGATATCAATGAATGGCGGATTGTATCCAAAATGTCCTGTTCGACAATCCATCCCGTCTTCTCCCTTGCCGCCGACTCGCCCCTCGATTTGTCGATTCATCGCCGATTTTTTTAGATTTCAATCTGCGTAGTACTACGTATCATCGTTGTGACGACTCTTATTTTTTTCTTTTCAACGTCTTGAAACGCTTTATTCATGCGGGTTTTACGGCATCTCTGGATAGCTATTCCAATTTAACGGCGGATTACGCTACTATGGCGCATCGTTTCTGTCGCCTGCGGCAGGAGTGAGCCAATACCGACCGGGTTCCGCCGTCGATCAAGCGCACCGCACGACCGGGTGCTCAAAAAATACAAATCAAGGAGATGTCCACGATGCAGTTCCGTCACAAATCCCTGTTCGTCGCCGCTGCGCTTGCCGTTCTCGGCACGGGCGCCAACGCCGAGACCGTCAAGATCGCCATCGCCGGCCCGTTCAGCGGCTCGGTCGCCCAATATGGCGACATGGTGAAGGCGGGTGCGCTGACCGCCATCGACGAAATCAATGCGGCAGGCGGGGCGAACGGCAACAAGCTGGAAGCCGTGATGATGGACGACGCGTGCGAGCCGAAGCAGGCCGTCGCCGTCGCCAACAAGATCGTCAGCCAGAAGATCAAGTACGTGATCGGTCACGTTTGCTCGGGCTCGACGATCCCGGCATCGGACATCTATGAGAACGAAGGCGTGGTGATGATTACGCCGTCGGCGACTGCACCGCAACTGACCGAAGGCAAGAAGCGTCACTTCATCTTCCGCACCATCGGCCGTGACGACCAGCAAGGTCCGGCGGCCGCGCAGTACATCATCAACAAGGTCAAGCCGAAGAAGGTGGCCGTGCTGCACGACAAGCAGTCGTACGGCCAGGGTATCGCCACGTCGGTGAAGAAGGACCTCGACGCCGCCAAGATCCCGGTTGTGCTGTTCGAAGGCATCAACGCCGGCGACTCCGACTACTCGGCCGTCATCACCAAGCTCAAGGCACAGGGCGTGGACTTCGTGTACTTCGGCGGCTATCACCCGGAAATGGGGCTGCTGCTGCGCCAGGCACGCGAACAAGGTGTGAAGGCCACGTTCATGGGTCCGGAAGGCGTGGGCAACAAGGACGTGACGGCGATCGCCGGCCCGGCCTCGGAAGGCATGCTCGTGACGCTGCCCGCCGACTTCGCGGCCGACCCGGCCAACGCCAAGCTGGTGAAGGCCTTCGCGAGCGCCAAGCGCGATCCGAACGGTCCGTTCCAGATGCCGGCCTACACGGCGGTGCAACTGATCGCCAAGAGCATTGCCGGCGCGAAGAGCACCGACTCGGAGAAGGTGGCCAAGTACCTGCACGCGAACACGTTCGACACGCCGATCGGCAAGGTGGCGTATGACGCGGCAGGCGATCTGAAGTCGTTCAAGTTCGTGGTCTACACCTGGCACAAAGACGCCACCAAGACCGCCGCCAACTGATTTCCTGACGCTTTACCGGCCAGCGAATCCCCCCAGCCGCCCGCCGTTCCCGGCGGGCGGCGTGCATTCGCGCTCGGCCACCGCTCGTCGCGAGGCTTCCCGCATGAACGAATTTTTCCCGCAGTTTGCCCAGCAACTGGTCAACGGCCTGACGCTGGGCGCGATTTACGCGTTGATTGCCATCGGCTACACGATGGTCTACGGCATCATCGGCATGATCAACTTTGCCCACGGCGAGATCTACATGATCGGCGCCTACGTCGGTCTCGTCACACTGACGGCCATCGGCACCGCAGCGGGTTACCCGTTGCCGCTCGTTTTGGGCGCGGCGCTGCTGGTCTCGGTGCTGATCACCGGCCTGTATGGCTTTGCGATCGAGCGGGTGGCGTATCGCCCGCTGCGCGGCGGCCCGCGTCTCGGACCGCTGATCTCCGCCATCGGCATGTCCATCTTCCTGCAAAACTACGTGCAGATCGGCCAGGGAGCGCGCGACGTGTCCGTGCCGATGCTGATCTCCGGCGCCATCGATATCCCGATGGGTGACTTCACGGTGACCATTCCCTACGCGCGCATGCTGATCGTAGGCGTGACCGTCGCGCTGATGATTCTGCTCACGCTGTTCATCGCCAACTCGCGCATGGGCCGCGCCTGCCGTGCCTGCGCCGAGGACATGCGCATGGCCAACCTGCTCGGCATCGATACGAACCGCGTGATCTCGTTCACCTTCGTGCTCGGCGCCATGCTCGCGGCCGTCGGCGGCGTGCTGATCGGCCTGACCATCGGCAAGCTCAATCCGTACATCGGCTTCATCGCCGGTATCAAGGCCTTCACGGCAGCGGTACTGGGCGGCATCGGCAGCGTTCCCGGCGCCATGCTGGGCGGTGTATTGCTGGGGCTGGCGGAAACGCTCGCCTCCGGCTACATGCCTTCCGAGTACAAGGACATCGTGGCGTTCTGCCTGCTGGTGCTGGTGCTGCTGTTCCGCCCCACCGGCCTGCTGGGCAAGCCCGACGTCGAGAAAGTCTGAGGTCGACCATGACACAACCCCTCACGCTCAAGTCCGGCGCCGCCCAACGCGCACCGGCCGGCGACACCCTCAAGGGTGCGGTCATCTCCGCACTCGTGACGATCGTGCTCACCGCCCCCATCCTCGGCCTGCAACTGAAGCTCGACGGCTACCGCGTCGTGATCGAGCAGCACTGGCGTCCGGTCTGGATCGCCGCGGCCGTCGTCTTCGTGTTCCAGATGCTCAAGCCGTTCCTGCTGCGCTCGACGCGTGCCATCACGCTGCCGGCCATCCCCACCCTGGGACGCCGTCAGCAACTGAGCGCCATGTGGGTGCTGCTCGCCATCGGGCTCGCGTGGCCGTTCGTCGGCTCGCGCGGCGCGGTGGATGTGGCGACGCTGGCCCTCATCTACTGCGTGCTCGGCCTGGGCCTGAACATCGTCGTGGGATTCGCCGGTCTGCTCGATCTGGGCTACGTCGGCTTCTACGCGGTCGGCGGCTATACATATGCCCTGCTCAACCAGTACTTCGGCCTGACCTTTTGGGAATGCCTGCCGATTGCCGCACTCATGTCCGCCACCTTCGGGTTCCTGCTCGGCTTCCCGGTGCTGCGCCTGCGGGGCGACTATCTGGCCATCGTGACGCTCGGCTTCGGGGAAATCATCCGCCTGCTGCTGAACAACCTGACGAGCCTGACCGGTGGACCGGACGGTGTCTCGGGCATTCCGAAGCCCAGTGTCTTCGGCATCGAGATGGCGCGATCATCGAGTGTCGATGGCGTGAAGACGTTCCACGAACTGATCGGCTTGCCGTACGACGGCTCGCACATGGTGATCTACCTCTACCTGCTGGCGTTTGCGTTAGTGGGCTTCACGCTGTTTGTCACTAGCCGCCTGATCCGCATGCCGATTGGCCGCGCCTGGGAAGCGTTGCGCGAAGATGAAATCGCGTGCCGCTCGCTCGGCCTGAACCCCACGCGCATCAAGCTCTCCGCGTTCACACTCGGGGCATCGTTCGCCGGGCTCGCCGGTGCATTCTTTGCCGCACGTCAGGGGCTGGTCACGCCCGAATCGTTCACATTCATCGAATCGGCGCTGATCCTCGCCGTGGTCGTGCTCGGTGGCATGGGCTCGCAAATCGGCGTGATTCTCGCGGCGATTCTGCTGACCGTCCTGCCGGAAGTCGCGCGCGACTTTGCCGAATACCGCATGCTGATTTTCGGCCTGGTGATGGTACTGATGATGATGTGGCGTCCGCAGGGCCTGTTGCCCGCCACCCGCCCGCACGTGGAGTTGCCGCAATGAGTGCAGCACTGTTGAAACTCTCCGGCCTGCAGATGCGCTTCGGCGGTCTGCTGGCCGTCGATGGCGTCGATTTCGACGTCCGCCCGCACGAAGTCTTCGCCATCATCGGCCCGAACGGCGCCGGCAAGACGACCGTATTCAATTGCGTTGGCGGCTTCTATCGCCCCACGGGCGGCTCGATCACGCTCGACGGCGACAACATCACCGGCCTGCCGAGCCATAGCGTGGCGCGACGTGGCCTCGTACGCACGTTCCAGAACATCCGCCTGTTCCGCCAGTTGACGGTGGTGGAGAACCTGCTCGTTGCACAGCACATGCGCGTGCATAGCGGCTTTCTGCAAGGGCTGTTCTCGACGAGCGCGTTCCGTCGCGCCGAACGCGCGGCGCTCGAGCGCGCCAAGGCGTGGCTCGACCGGTTGGGCCTGACGGCCGTCGCCAACCGCGAGGCCGGCACGCTGTCGTACGGACACCAGCGACGTCTCGAAATTGCACGCTGCATGATCACGGAACCGCGTCTGCTCATGCTCGACGAACCGGCCGCCGGCCTCAATCCGCAAGAGAAGGTCGAGTTGCAGCAACTCGTCGACAACCTGCGTCACGAGTTCGGGATTTCAGTGCTGCTGATCGAGCACGACATGAGCCTCGTCATGGGCGTGTCGGACCGGATTCTCGTGATGGAACACGGCAAGCCGATCATGACCGGCAAGCCCGACGAGGTGCGGCGCGACCCGCGCGTCATCAAGGCCTACCTCGGGGAGGAATAATGCTCAAGCTGGAACAAATCCATACCCATTACGGGGCTGTCGAGGCGCTCTCGGGCGTGTCGATCGAAGTGAACAAGGGCGAGATCGTCACGCTCATCGGCAGTAACGGCGCGGGCAAGACGACGTTGATGATGACCGTGTGCGGCACGCCGCGCGCATCGAGCGGACGTGTCATGTTCGAAGATCGCGACATCACGGGATGCGCCACGCACGACATCATGCGCATGGGGCTGGCGATTTCACCGGAAGGCCGCCGGGTATTTCCGAGTCTGACGGTCATCGAGAACCTGAAGATGGGCGGCTTTTTCGCCTCCAAGGATCAGATCGACGCCGGGATGGACCACGTGTTCAAACTGTTCCCGCGGCTCGCGCAGCGCGGCAAGCAGCGCGCGGGCACGATGTCGGGCGGCGAACAGCAGATGCTGGCCATCGGGCGGGCGCTGATGAGCCGTCCGCGCCTGCTGTTGCTCGACGAACCGACGCTCGGCCTGGCACCGCTCGTGATCGCGCAGATCTTCGACATCATTCGCGCGATTCGCGAAGAAGGCGTCACCGTGTTTCTGGTGGAGCAAAACGCGAACAAGGCGTTGAACGTGGCCGATCGCGGCTATGTGCTCGAGACCGGTCGCGTCGTGCTCGCCGACTCGGCCGAGAACCTGCTCGCGAACGACGACATCAAACGCGCGTATCTCGGCGCGTGACGTAGCGCGCCGCGGCCCAGCGCACGGACGTTCGGCGTCAAAATGAGACATGGGGACGCACCCTTCGGTGGCGTCCTCATGTTCTCATGCGGCAAGGCGCACCCACGGCCCACGACGTCGCCCGGATTGGCACGTCACGCGGTTCACTGGCCCCACCCGATCCGGATTCGCGCACTTGCGAGATTCGGACGCAGACGGACACCCGCTTGGCGTAGAATAGAGCCTTTCCAAATTCCGCCCCGCGTTGTCCGCTATGCCGTTGGCCACTACAGAAGAAATCATTGCCGAGCTGAAGGCCGGCCGCATGGTTGTCCTCGTCGACGAGGAAGACCGCGAAAACGAAGGCGACCTGGTCATGGCGGCCGAGTTCGCGACGCCTGAAGCCATCAACTTCATGGCCAAATACGGCCGCGGCCTGATTTGCCTCACGCTCACGCAGGCGCGTTGCAAGCAGCTCAACCTGCCGCTGATGACCTACCGCAACGGGACCCAGTACGGCACCGCGTTCACGCTGTCGATCGAAGCGGCCGAAGGCGTCACCACGGGCATCTCGGCAGCGGATCGCGCCCACACGGTGCAGACGGCCATTGGCCGCGACGCGCGTCCGGAGGACATCGTCCAGCCGGGTCATGTGTTCCCGATCATGGCGCAGCCCGGCGGCGTGTTGGTGCGCGCCGGTCACACCGAAGCCGGTTGCGACCTGACGGCCATGGCCGGCCTCACGCCCGCCGCCGTCATCTGCGAAATCATGAACGACGACGGCACGATGGCACGCCTGCCGCAGTTGCTGGAGTTCGCCGAGCAGCACAACATCAAGATCGGTACGATCGTCGATCTGATCCACTACCGCAGCCGCACCGAATCGATGATCGAGACGGTCGCCACGCGCGAAATGCAAACGGCCTGGGGCCCGTTCCAGGCCACGCTTTACCGCGACAAGCCGAGCGGCAATCCGCACCTCGCGCTGGTGCGCGGGGTTCCGAACCCAGCCGACGAAACGCTCGTGCGCGTGCACGAACCGCTCTCGGTGCTCGACCTGCTCGAGACCGGCGTGTCGACCCACTCCTGGACCCTCGCGGGCGCGATGCAAGCGATTGCCGAGGCGGACAAAGGGGTTGTCGTGCTGCTGAACTGCGTGGAGACGCCCGAGCATCTGTTCAATCAGTTCGAAGCGCTCGACGAAACCGAGCAGGCGGCGCGCGCCAAGCGCCGCCCTGTGGACTTCCGCACGCACGGCGTTGGCGCGCAAATCTTGCGCGAGCTGGGCGTCGGTAAAATGCGGGTGCTCTCGAGCCCGCGCAAAATCCCCAACATGGCAGGTTATGGCCTGGAGGTCACCGGCTTCCAGCCGATGCCCGGCGCACCGGGCGCCTGAATAGTCTTGTATCGATGGCCCGCCCGCCAGTGGCAGCGGGGCATCACCTTGCCGAGCCATGCCTGTCTCGGGCATGCCGGCACAACGTTGGCCGCACCGCCTGGACGGTACTTTTTTAGAGGAAGCCCATTATGGACATCGGACAATATCAGCCCGAACTCGACGGTGAAGGCCTGCGCATAGGCATTGTGCAAGCACGATTCAACGACGCCGTTTGCACGGCACTTCGCGCCGCTGCCGTGGCCGAACTCGACCGCCTCGGCGTCGATGGCGACGACGTGCTGCTCGTCACGGTGCCCGGCGCATTGGAAATTCCGCTGGCATTGCAGAAGATGGCCGAATGCGGCCAGTTCGACGCGCTGATCGCGCTCGGCGCAGTCATTCGCGGCGAGACATATCACTTCGAACTGGTCTCGAACGAGAGCGGTGCCGGCATTTCGCGTATTGGCCTCGATTTCGGCATTCCCATCGCCAACGCGGTGCTCACGACCGAGAACGACGAACAGGCTGAAGCGCGCGCCGCCGAAAAGGGCCGCGATGCCGCCCGCGTGGCGGTAGAAATGGCCAATCTGCTCGAAGCGATCGACATGCTCGGTGGCGACGACGGATTGGACGAAGACGAAGACGAAGAAGAGGAAGATCGGTAATGAAGAGTGCTCGCCGCCGCGCGCGCGAATTTGCGCTGCAAGGATTGTATCAATGGCTGCTCTCGCGCGACCACGCGGGTGAGATCGATGCGCACCTGCGCACCACCCCCGGCTACGACAAGGCCGACCGCACGCACCTGGATGCCCTGTTGCACGGCAGCATCCGTGAGGCGGACGCCTTGTCGCAGCAACTCCAGCCCTACCTCGACCGCCCGGCCGCCGAACTGTCGCCGGTCGAGCATGGCGTGCTGGTCATTGGTGCCTACGAACTGATTCACCACCTGGACATTCCGTACCGCGTGGTCATCAACGAGGCGGTCGAACTCGCCAAGACCTTTGGCGGTGTCGAAGGCTTTCGCTACGTGAATGGCGTCCTCGACAAGTTGGCCGCGGAAGTGCGGCCAGACGAAGTCGCCGCGAATCGCAATGGCGGTCGCGGCAAAAGCGCATAGCCCTACGCGAGGGCTGCGCAAGGTATCGCAGGCCGGCCGGCCTGACGATTCCTCCCGCGTCGCGTGCACGCCGAACGGGGCAATCGCCCCGTAGCGTTCGCCCCGCAAGTCCCCCACCCTCTCCTTCCTGTCTCCCCCCCGACATCATGGATCGAACGCCCGACCTCGCCCCCGCCGCACTGAAGCTGGCGCAACGTGTCGACGACATCGCCCCGTTTCACGTCATGGAGCTGGCCAAGCAGGCTGCGCTGCGCGAAAAGGCGGGGCATCGCGTCATTCACATGGGCATCGGCGAGCCGGACTTCACGGCCCCCGAGGCAGTGATCGAGGCGGCGGTGAAGGCTATGCGTGACGGGCGAACCCAATACACGGGGGCGATGGGCATCCCCGCCCTGCGGGAGGCCATCGCCGGTTATTACCGTAGCTTTTACGGCGTGGAGGTCGAACCGTCGCGTATCGTCGTGACGGCCGGTGCATCGGCCGCCCTCGTGTTGGCGTGTGCCGCGCTGGTCGGCGTGGGCGACGAAGTGCTCATGCCGGATCCCTGCTATCCGTGCAACCGACATTTCGTCTCCACCTTCGACGGAAAACCCGTGTTGATCCCCTCGGGCCCCGCGGAGCGATTCCAGCTGACGGCCGAGCGCATCGAATCCCATTGGGGCGCGGCAACGAAAGGGGTGCTCCTCGCCTCGCCGTCGAATCCAACGGGCACGTCCATCGAGACAGCGGAATTGGCCCGCATCGTCAAAGCCGTGCGCGCGCGCGGCGGCTTCACGCTTGTCGACGAGATCTACCAGGGCCTGTCCTACGACAGCCAACCCACCACGGCGCTAACCTTCGGCGACGATGTCCTGGTCGTGAGCAGCTTCTCGAAGTACTTCAATATGACAGGCTGGCGCCTCGGTTGGCTGGTCGTGCCGCCGTCGATGGTGTCGACGTTCGAGAAGCTCGCGCAGAATCTGTTCATCTGCCCCTCCGCCGTGGCGCAACATGCGGCGACGGCCTGCTTCCAACCGGAAACGATGGCGATCTTCGAGGCGCGCAAGAATGCCTTCCGTGAGCGACGCGACTACATCGTGCCGGCGCTCGAGCGCCTTGGCTTCCGGGTTCCCGTGATGCCTGACGGTGCGTTTTACGTCTACGCGGACTGCACCGGCGTATCGCATCCGGACGCCGCCGACAGCGACCGCCTCACGCAGTCTCTCTTGCAACAAGCCGACGTCGTGCTCGTGCCGGGACTCGATTTTGGTTTTTCCGAGCCGCGCCGCTACATTCGCTTGTCGTATGCCACGTCGCTCGGTCAGTTGCACGAGGCGATGGACCGCATCGAACGGGTGTTCGCTGCCGGCTGAGTCGCCGGCCAGCCCCGTACTTGGGACGCAAAAACAAAAAAACCCATCGAATCACTTCGATGGGTTTTTTCTTGGGCCGCGATGGCGCTCTCTATAGAGAACCGTCGCGTGCCGACGGCTCGACGGGAAAAACGATGCACCGGCCCAGGCACACCACGCCGCCGATGGCCGATCAGGCGGCGGTGCTGTCGTCCGCTTCGAGCGACTTGGCGGCCGCCTTGCCCACCGAGGCCGCCGGCGTCGCCACCGAATCCGTCGGTTCGCCCGACTTGCCAGCCGAGACCGGTTTCGCCACAGGCTTGGCCGAGCTGACGATAACCGGCGCTTGCGGCGCGTTCGGCGAGACCTTGTGTCCCATGGCAACGCTACGCAGTCGATCGCGCTCGGCGAGTACCTTGGCACCGTATCCACCGTCGCCTGCGCTGGTCGACCCCACATAGCGGCGCAGACCACCAGCGAGCGAGCCGCCGCTGGCGATACATTCCTTCAGGATCAGCGCACCCACCTTGATGTTGGCAATGGGGTGCAGGGCCGCCTCGGGACCGCCGAAGTACTCAAGCTTGTCACGATGCACCTTCGACATCACCTGCATGAGGCCCTGCGCACCCACGGTACTTTCGGCGTACGGGTTGAAGCCCGACTCGATGGCCATCACAGCCAGCAGCAGCAGCGGATCGAGGCCGACTTCCTTGCCGGTCGAGTACGCCGCGCGCACGAGGTTGCCCGTGACGTCTCCGGCCACGCGATAGCGACGCGCCAGATAGTCGGCGACGGCGATTTGCTCGCGCGAGTCCAGCGGCTTGGTGGCGCGCGCATCGGCGGCCACACGCTGATTCGGAATATAAGCCGCGAGCACGGCGGCCGACGGCACGTGCTGCGCCGCTTGCGCCATCATCGACGCGTCCGACGGCGAGCGCTCAGCGACCACAGCGCCGTTGCCGCCCGGATCGGCCGCATGGGCGGATCCCGTGGCGGCCTCGAGCAGCGGACCGACTTGCGACGCCAGATCGGCGCGCCACGTCGGCTGCGCCCACAGCGCCAGCGTGCCGACCACGGCAACCAGGCCCACCGCGCTGGACGTATAGAGTCCAACACGACCGCCGTGCCATGCGAGGCGACGCCAATCGCGACGAGCCAAGGCTACCGTTGCCGTACCTCGCGCGCCGAGCGCACGAATCACGGCCAGTAGCCAGGGTGATAAACCAGACTTCTTCATACTACGTACTCCGGTTACGCCGTCACCACGGGGTGGCCCCGGGGCGTATGGAAATGAGCCGCGATGCCCGCCAGGCATCCCGTGTAACGCTCATTTACGGCATAGGGAACAAGGCGGGGCATCGTGTGTGTCTTGGACGATGCCACTACCGCCGCAGCACGCCGACCTGTTCAGGTCTCTGGCGCTGACGAGCTATTGCCCGCGCTGCTTCCTAAAACACTGGTTTCCCGACCTCGGTGAGAAAACCAGCGACTGAAAATCCACGTCAATGTTGTAGTTGTCGCTAAGCTTGAGCGGGTCGGCCTACCCGTCTTCAAAGCCGCCTTTTTGGATTCAACGGGCGGATTGTAGCAGCCATATATAAACAGTCAATACTATTATCACGACAGAACATTACCAAAAGTAATTTGTAACAGCTGTTTTGCCGTGACGTCTGGACACCTTGACCGGTAAAATGCCCTGCCTAAACCCCGCGTTTACAAGGGTGTCACTCCGACTTTCCTGGAATTCAAACGGCCGTTTTCACCGGCCGTATGAATTCCGTAAAAATTTTTGGTAACGGTTTGTTTCATGAAATATGTCGATCTTCGTGACTTCACCGCGCAACTGGAGCGATCCGGCCAGCTTCGTCGCATAGACGTGCCGGTATCGCCGGTGCTGGAGATGACGGCGCTCGCCGACCGCGTCCTCAAAGCGGCCGGCCCGGCGCTGTGGTTTGCGCGGCCGACCGGTTACGACATGCCCGTGCTGGCCAACTTGTTTGGCACCCCTGAACGAGTGGCGCTCGGCATGGGCGTCGATAAAGGCGAGAACGCGCTCGGTTCGTTGCGCGATATCGGTCGCCTGCTCTCGACGCTCAAAGAACCCGAACCGCCACGCGGGCTCAAGGATGCGGGCAAGCTGCTGGGCATGGCCAAGGCCGTTTGGGACATGGCGCCCAAGGAAGTCGGCAGCCCGGTGTGTCAGGAGATCGTCTGGGAGGGCGACGATGTCGACCTCGCGCGGCTGCCGATTCAGACCTGTTGGCCCGGCGATGCCGCCCCGCTCATCACGTGGGGCCTGGTCATTACCAAAGGGCCGCATCGCAAACGCCAGAATCTCGGCATCTACCGCCAACAGGTCATCGGACGCAACCAGGTCATCATGCGCTGGCTCGCCCACCGGGGCGGTGCGCTCGACTTCCGCGAGTTCGCCCAGGCGAACCCCGGCAAGCCTTTTCCGATGGCCGTCGCACTGGGCGCCGATCCGGCGACGATGCTCGGCGCCGTCACCCCCGTGCCCGATTCGCTGTCCGAGTATCAGTTTGCGGGCTTGCTGCGCGGCAGCCGCACTGAGCTGGCCAAGTGTTTGACACCGGGATTGGAGTCGCTGCGCGTTCCCGCACGTGCCGAGATCGTGCTCGAAGGCTTCATTTACCCCGCCGCGACACCGCCGCGCGCACCCGATGGCGCACCGCCGCCGCCGTCGCGCGGCGCGACAGCGGGTTACGCCCATGCGCTCGAAGGCCCCTACGGCGATCACACCGGCTACTACAACGAGCAGGAGTGGTTCCCGGCGTTCACGATCGAGCGCATTACCCTGCGCCGTAACGCGGTCTATCACTCCACCTACACGGGCAAACCGCCCGATGAGCCGGCCGTGCTCGGCGTCGCGCTCAACGAAGTCTTCGTGCCGCTGCTGCAGAAGCAATTCCCCGAGATCACGGATTTCTATCTGCCTCCGGAAGGCTGTAGCTACCGAATGGCCATCGTGCAGATGAAGAAGGCGTATCCGGGGCATGCCAAGCGCGTGATGTTCGGCGTCTGGAGTTTCCTGCGGCAATTCATGTATACGAAGTTCATCGTCGTGGTCGACGAGGACGTCGATATCCGGGATTGGAAGGAAGTCATCTGGGCCATCACCACGCGCGTCGATCCGACCCGGGATACGACGCTCGTCGACCAGACCCCCATCGACTATCTCGATTTCGCGTCGCCCACGGCAGGACTGGGCTCGAAGATGGGGATCGACGCGACCAACAAATGGCCCGGCGAAACGTCGCGCGAATGGGGACGCCCCATCGAAATGACCGCCGACATCGATGCGCGTATGGCTACCCTATACGCGGATCTCGGCTTGTAAGCTCGGTCCGGGGGCCGGGGCGCACCGAGCGTCCTACCCCCTCCCCCGGCATCTGACAGCGACATCACACCGCGCCGTGCCCAGTGGCGAATTCGCGCCTCGTTCGGGTCCGATATTCATCTGACCCTTTAATAATCTGTAATAAGGGCTTTCCCGCCCCCTGAGATCCGCATGCTGACTGGCTTGCGCGCATTTCGACCTGATGTCGGCGAACCCGATCCCATCGCGAAAGTGTCACAAAGTCCCACACAACGCCATTCCCTCGGGTAGAATCGCGCTTTTTTTCGCGAATGGGAACTCCGACCCCAATTCGGGGTAGCCGCGCTCGCAAGTACGCCGCGACGTGGAAATCGTTCGATATTCGCGAAACTCAGTAGCAGAAGTCAGAAGTCGCGCCCCGCCAGCGCCGCCCCCGAACCGTCACGCCCGTGCTGACGGCGACCGGCCTGCGGGAAATTTGTCCGCCCTCGCGCAGCGTACCGCCCGCCCTCATCGGGACCGGTGCCTGCCCCCCCCGGGCGTGGAGAAGACATCGAATGGATAACAATCAACCCCTCATGCGTAACATCGGGCCCTTCGCCCTGATGTTGACCGGTCTTGGCTCGATCATCGGCTCCGGCTGGTTGTTCGGTGCCTGGAAGGCCGCCAAGATCGCCGGCCCCGCCGCCCTTTTCGCGTGGCTCATCGGCGCCGTCGTCATCCTGGCCATCGCGCTCACTTACGCCGAACTCGGCGCGATGTTCCCCGAGTCAGGCGGCATGGTCCGCTACTCGCGTTATTCGCACGGCAGCCTCGTCGGCTTCATCGCCGCGTGGGCCAACTGGATTGCCATCGTCTCGGTTATTCCGATCGAGGCCGAAGCATCGATTCAGTATATGAGTACGTGGCCGTACGACTGGACGCACGCCCTGTTTGTCGACGGCACGCTCAGCACGAGCGGCCTCATGCTCTCCGCGCTGCTCGTGATCGGCTACTTCATGCTCAACTACTGGGGCGTGAAACTGTTCGCGCGCGCCAACACGGCCATCACGTTGTTCAAGTTCGCCATTCCGGCATTGACCATTGCCGGCCTGATGATCGCGGGCTTCCACCCGGGCAACTTCAACGTTGCGGAGCACGGCGGTTTCGCGCCGAACGGCATGTCGGCGGTGTTCACCGCCGTCGCCACGTCGGGCATCGTGTTCGCGTTCAATGGCTTCCAAAGTCCGGTGAACCTCGCGGGCGAAGCACGCGACCCGGGGCGCAGCATCCCGTTCGCGGTGGTCGGCTCGATCCTGCTCGCCACCGTCATCTACCTGCTGCTGCAAGTGGCCTACATCGGTGCGCTCTCCCCCGAACAGCTGGCCGGCGGCTGGCACATGGTGAGCTTCAGCTCGCCGTTCGCGGAATTGGCGATCGCACTCGGCCTGAACTGGCTGGCCATCGTGCTGTATTTCGATGCTTTCCTGAGCCCGAGCGGCACCGGCACCACCTATATGGCCACCACGAGCCGCATGATCTACGCGATGGAGCGCAACCGCACATTGCCCGCGATCCTCGGTCACGTGCATCCGCTGTATGGCGTGCCGCGCCCGGCGATGTGGTTTAACCTGGCGATCTCGTTCATCTTCATGTTCTTCTTCCGCGGCTGGGACTCGCTGGCCGCCGTGATCTCGGTCGCGACCGTGATCTCGTACCTGACGGGCCCGATCAGCGTGATGGCGCTGCGTCGCTCGGCCCCCGAGCTGCACCGTCCACTGCGCCTGCGAGGCCTGTCACTGATCGCACCGTTCGCCTTCGTGTGCGCGTCGCTGATTCTTTACTGGGCTCGCTGGCCGCTCACGGGCCAGATCATCGTACTGGTGATCGTGGCGTTGCCCGTCTACTTCTACTATCAGGCGAAGGATCGGTGGCAGGGTTTCGGCCGTGACCTCAAGGCATCGTGGTGGCTGATCGGCTACCTGCCGGCGATGGCGCTGTGCTCGTATATCGGCAGCAAGGAGTTCGGCGGTCTTGGCCTGCTGCCGTATGGCTGGGATATGGTGATTGTGGCCGCCATGTCGCTTGCGTTCTATCACTGGGGCGTGAAGGCCGGCTGGCGTACGCCGTACCTGGCGGGTGAGCGTGAAGAAGACGTCGCCAGCATGGAAGGCATGCCCGCGCTCTCGCACTAAGCGCTCCGAACATCGGCAGCGCCGACGGAAAAGCCCGCCTGCAATGCATTTGCGGCGGGCTTTTTTTACGTCATGTGCGGCATGCCGGGCACGCTCACCGGTGGGCGCGCCTACGCTCGACGAACAGGCTGTTGCCGAGCGCGCGCTTGGCCATCTTCTTGGCGTCGGCGGCCGCGGCCGAGACTTCCACGTGCGAGGGAAAGCTCTCCGGCGTGACCGCCACCACGCCGATCGACAAGCTCGTGATCGGGTGAAAGATGATCATGCCGCGACGATCTTCCGCTTCGAACCCGCCCGCCGCGATCTGATCCGGATGGAAGTATTCCGTCACGGCCTCGCCGAAGCGCCTGAGCGCCTCGCGGCAACGCGCCTCCCAATCGGGGCTGCGAAACACCACCAGAAAGTCGTCGCCACCGATGTGACCAAGGAAGTCGCGCTCAGGGTTGCGCACCGCCATGAGCACGCGCGCGACCAGTTGGATCAGGTCGTCGCCGCGCCGGTAGCCGAACACGTCGTTGAACGGCTTGAAGTTATCGAGATCGACATAGCAGGCGAAGAACGACTGCCGCTCACCGATCATGCGATCCATGTAGTCGTCGATCGGCACGTTGCCCGGCAGCAGCGTGAGCGGGTTGGCGTACCGCGCCGCGTCGAGCTGCATATCGGTGATGTGACGCATCAGCGCGTGGCCCTGCGCCACGCCCAGATATCGCCCTTGATCGGTGACGATCAAACCGCCCGCGATTTGCCGGCTGGCGCCTTCGGCAATCATGCGGCTCAGATCCTCAATGCGCGCGCTCTTGTCGAATGTGAGCGGGCGCGGCTCCATCACGGCCGAGCAAGGCTTGCGTCCGTAGAGTTCACGCGTAAAAGGCCGAGCGAACCGGCCGATCAGCGACGCGCGTCCGATCAATCCCACGGCACGGTCATGCTCGACCACCGGCAGCACGTCGAGCGTCGCATCGCTCTCGAAACGCGCCACGACATCTTCGCTGCGGATCTCCGGTGAGACTGGCTGCACATACGACGCGATTCGCTCCAGCGTCACATTGCCCGCACCGAGTTGACTCGGTTGTTGATGTACATAGGCGCGGCGCTCGTTGACAACCGCCCGCACGTGGGCCGTGATCGCCCGTTGCGGCTTCGCTTCCGGGCGCGCGATGAAATACCCCTGACCGAGGAAGATGCCGAGATCGCGCACGACCTGCAATTCCTCGGCGTGCTCGATGCCCTCCGCGATGACCCGCGTGCCGCTCGCCTCCGCGATCTGGCGCATCGACCGCACGAACTGGAGTTTGACGGTGTCGGTGTCGATGCCGTCGACGAAATGCCGGTCAATCTTGACGTAATCGGGCCGCAGCTCGGACCACAGCCGCAGGCTCGCATAGCCCTCGCCCATATCGTCGAGCGCCACTTCGAAACCCAGCGCGCGATACGCCGTGAGCGAAGCGCGCGTGCTTGCCAGATCCAGCGCAGGCGCATGCTCCGTGAGTTCGAGCACGACACGCTCGGGGGCGAGGCGCAGCGGCTGGAGCATGGCAAACGTTTCGTCGAGACCCAGCGATTCGCTCACGCCGCCGACCGGGTGCGCTCGAGTGACCGGACCGATGTTCAGGAAGAGGCGTTCCGGCAGGTCCTGCTCGACGAAGCCACGCAGCACCGTGCGACGGCAAGCCAGTTCGAGCGGCGCGAGCAGACCGTGGCGACGCGCGGCGGCGAACAGCGCCAGCGGCGAATGGATCGCCGTGCCGGCGGGCCCCCGCACCAGCCCCTCGTAGCCGGCAACGCCCGACGTGCGAAAGTCGAGAATCGGCTGGAACACGCAGGTCAGACCGATACCCTCGCACAGCTCGGCGAGCCATGCGGCCTCGTCGGGTTCCGCATCGGGCACTGACGCCGCGACGGACGTCGATATCGCATCGTGCAGTGTTCCAGGCGCGGCAAAGCGCTCCGGCGGACGTATCGCGACAGGCGGGGGAAGGTTCAACGGGAACTCCGTAGGTCGGTGCGGTGCGCCGCCATCATGCAAATCGCATTGCGTTGTGCGGGCATGTGCCGGGCGCGTCCATACCCATCGAAGGCGCGCTGCGCTTCGATGAAGCGTTTCACCCGTTCCCCGTGCTTCGCTTGCGGTAGCTGCTCTATGGCCCGTATCCGCGTCTGTTGACGGTGCCCGCAGGCACCGTCTTTTACTTGCCCTCAGGCTATCGCCGTTGTTTGACAAATCTGTGACAGTGTCGGATTTGCCACACACGCCGAGACGGCGAAACCCCCACCGTCGAACACCCTGGATATCCATCGCGTGCGCCCGGCATTCCTCCGGCGCGGAGACGAAAAAAAACGGCAACGCCGCAAAGCGTTGCCGTTGCCTCGCGAGGGTGCCGCCGACCGGCGCGCCCTCCCGAACTTACCAGGCGGTGACCACCGAGCCGCCGAACTTCTTCTCGATGAAGGCCTTCACTTCCGGCGAATGGTAAGCCTTGATCAGCTTGGCCACCCAGGGCTTGTTCTTGTCGGCCGTGCGAATGACCAACACGTTGGCGTACGGGCCGTTGGCGTCTTCGATGGCAATCGAATCACGCTTCGGGTTCAGACCGGCTTCCATCGCAAAGTTCGTGTTGATGACGGCCACCGCCACATCGTCGAGCGAGCGCGGCAGTTGTGCGGCGTCCAGCTCGACGAACTTCAGCTTCTTTGGGTTATCGACCACGTCGAGCGGCGTCGCCTTCAGACCGGCGTCGGCACGCAGCTTGAGCAGGCCCTGCTTCTGCAGCAACAGCAGGGCACGGCCGCCGTTGGTCGGGTCGTTCGGCAGCGACACCTTGTCGCCGGCCTTCAGATCGGCCAGCGACTTGATCTTCTTGGAATAGATGCCCATCGGGAAGATCACGGTCTTGGCGATCGACTCAAGCTTGTAGCCACGGTCCTTCACCTGGGCGTCGAGGTACGGCTGGTGCTGGTAGCTGTTCGCGTCCAGGTCGCCCGACGACAGCGCGGCGTTCGGTTGCACATAATCGCTGAACTCGATGACCTTGATATTCAGACCGTCTTTGGCCGCGACCTTCTTCACTTCATCGAAGATCTGCGCGTGCGGGCCGCCCGTGACACCGATCTTCAGATTGACGACATCGGCGGCAACCGCCGACGCGGCGAATTGCGTGGCGAAAACCGTAGCGGCACCGACACCGGCCAGCAGTTTGAAAAGCGTGCGACGTTGCATGGAAAAACCTCGTGTGTGTGATGTGCCGGTGCGCCGGCGACGTTGTTATATGAGATGTTACTTATGGCTCAGGCGACGCACCAGCCAGTCGCCGAACGTCTGTACCAACTGCACGAAGACGATCAGGATCAGCACGACGGTAATCATCACTTCGGGCAGGAAGCGCTGATAGCCGTATCGGATGCCCAGGTCGCCCAGACCGCCGCCGCCGATGGCGCCGGCCATTGCCGAATAGCCGACCAGACTGACGAACGTGATCGTCAGACCGGCCACGATGCCCGGCAAGGCCTCGGGCAGCAACACCTTGGTGACGATCTGGCCGGTGGTCGCGCCCATCGACTGCGCCGCCTCGATCAGGCCACGGTCGACCTCGCGCAGGGCCGTCTCCACCAGGCGCGCGACGAACGGCGCGGCGGCGATGGTGAGCGGCACCACGGCCGCCATCGTGCCGATGGACGAGCCGACAATCAGACGCGTGAACGGGATCACCGCGACGAGCAGGATGATGAACGGTGTCGAGCGCACCGCGTTGACGAGGATGCCGACGACACGATTGGTCGGCAGGTTTTGCAACACGCCGTTGCGATCCGTCAGATAGAGCAGCACGCCAAGCGGCACGCCGACCACGGCACCGATCAGGCCGGAAATCCCGACCATGATGAGCGTCTCCCAGAAGGAGGAGACGAAGAGATCGAACATTTCACTCCACATGGCTCAGCTCCTCAACGACAACACCTTGACTGGCGAGGAACGCCATGGCTTCGGCCACCCGGGCCGGGGTGCCGCCCGCCAGCACGGCGAGCGATCCGAACGCCTGCCCCTGGATCTCGTCGATCTGGCCGTGCAGGATGTTGAAATCGAGTTCGTAGCGACGAATCGCCTCGGAGAGCAGCGGCTGATCGACGCCTGCGCCGGAGAACGCCAGACGATACAGGTGATCGTGACCGTTGCCGATGCGCGACGCGACACGCTCGCGAACGCCCGCGGGCAGCTCCTGCGAAATCACGTCGCCGATAAGCGCACGCGTGACGTCGTGACGCGGGCGCAAGAACACTTCGATGACACGGCCCTGCTCGACCACACGGCCGGCATCGAGCACGGCGACGCGGTCGCACACCTGCTTGATGACTTCCATCTGGTGTGTAATCAGCACAATGGTCAGGCCCAGCTCGCGATTGATGCGCTTGAGCAACTCGAGAATCGAGCGCGTCGTTTCGGGATCGAGCGCCGACGTCGCTTCATCCGAGAGCAGCACCTGCGGCTCGCTCGCCAGCGCGCGGGCAATGCCCACCCGCTGCTTCTGGCCACCGGAAATCTGCGACGGATAACGATCCTTTTGTGCCGTCAGACCGACGAGTTCGAGCAGCGGCAGGATCTTCGCGCGAATCTCCGCCGCCGACAGACCCGCCAACTCCAGCGGCAACGCCACATTCTCGTAGACGGTGCGCGAGTTGAGCAGGTTGAAGTGCTGGAAGATCATGCCGATGCGGCGGCGCGCCTGACGCAGCGCGTCGGACGACAGCGACGTGAGGTCCTGCCCGTCAACGCGCACGCTGCCGTCGCTCGGGCGATTGAGCAGATTGATGACACGCACGAGCGTGCTCTTGCCGGCGCCGCTTCGGCCAATGATGCCGAAGACTTCGCCGCGCTCGATCGACAGGCTGATGTTGGAAAGCGCGTCGATCGGCCCCTTGGGCCCAGCGAAACGCTGGGTAATGTTCTGGAGTTCGATCATGCAAAAAAATAGCAGCCCCACTGCTTAAACCGCCCGCAGTGCCGCCGCCTTGACTCGATATTCAGTGCAAAGACAACATTCTAGCCCATGCATCTAAATAGATGAAAATAATAAAACTTGATCTCCTTATATCGGATTTCGACTGAACCTGAAGGCGATCACGCTTGTCTGCGAGAGGCGAAGTCGTCGAGCACTTCGATCACGCGGTCAAATTCGAGCGATTTGTCGAAGAAGTACTGCACGCCCAGTTGCTGGCAACGCTTGCGGTACGTGGCCAATGCATAGTTCGTGAGCACGATGGCCATCAGTTGGGGCAGCAGTCCCGCGTCGTGCAGGTAGGAGAGCACGTCCATGCCCGAGCCGCGTCGCAGTTGAATATCGACGATCACCGCGTCGAACGAATCTTCCTGGAGTGTGCGGACCGCGTCGTCGGCCGTCTCTGCCACGCCTGTCACCTGGAGCATCCCGGTCGAACCGAGCGCTTCGGACAGGCTCTCGCGGATGACCGCCGAGTCTTCGATCAAGAGCACCTTGAGGGGCAAACCGGACCCCGTATGCGTTGCCGCGTTCCCGGTTGGCATGACAACCTCGCTATCAACTGATCAAGCCGTTCTTGAGCGCGTAGAGCGTCAGGTCGGCATTGGTTTTCAAATGCATCTTTTCCAGCACGCGCGCGCGATACGTGCTGACGGTCTTTACCGACAGATGCAACTCGTCCGCAATTTCGGTGGGCGTGCGGCCCTGCGCGAGCTTGCAGAACACCTGGAACTCGCGCTCCGAGAGTTGCTCGTGGATCGGCTCGTCGCCCGGCTGGTCCAGCTTCTGCGCGAGCAGGTCGGCGGTACCTTCGCTGACATAGCGGTGGCCGCGCGCCACTGTGCGGATAGCCCGGATGATTTCCTCGGGCGCCGCATCCTTCATCAGATATCCGTTCGCGCCGGCGCGCAGCAGGTTGACCGCATACTGCGCTTCAGGATACGTCGACAGGAACAGTACGCCCTGCGCCGGGCGCAGTTGTTTGATCACGCGCAACGTGTCGATACCGTTCTTGTCAGGCATGGCGATATCCAGCAACACGACGTCGAAGGCTGTATCGCGAACCGCACGGATCACTTCGTCGCCGCTCGCCGCTTCGCCCAGCACTTCCATGTCCGACTCGTCGGCAATGAATTGCTTGAAGCCGGTACGGACAATCGCGTGGTCGTCGGCAATCAGGATTTTTATTGTTGTCGGTGACATCTAAGCTCCAGTGACGCTCGGTCGCTCGAATAATGAATCATCTGCCGGTAACTCTCAATGGTGCCGCACGAGATCCTGCGCCTCCACAGCCAGCATGCCGGGCCGCCTGGCGAGCTGCCCGGGCGGCCCCAGACGTCATCTATCGTCGGAACACCCCAAAGAGAAGTGTGACCAGGAAGATCACCAGAAAGATGAAGAACAGGATCTTTGCGATCTCTGCGGCACCGACGGCGATTCCCGTAAAGCCGAACACTGCAGCGATCAACGCGATCACGAAAAAAACGACAGCATAGTGAAGCATCGCAACCTCCTTGTAGGGGAACGGGCCGCGCGCGTCTGCATGACGCGTCACAGTATCGCTTCAGCGCACGGACAAGCCCCGTGCGGCAGCGCTCCGTCTAATCGACGATCTTCTTGGCGACAGTCAGTCCAAGCAGCAGGAAGATCACAAACAGCACCAGGAACAGCACGAACAGAATCTTCGCGATCCCGGCGGCACCCGCGGCGATCCCGGTGAAGCCCAACAGGCCCGCCACGATCGAGATCAGTGCGAACATCAACGCCCACTTCAACATAGCGCTCTCCTCGGTCAATGCATCGTTTCCCGGAGACTTCGTTCGCCTCCGACGGCGCGACACCGGTTTGCGCAACGCGGCGCGAACCCTCGGACGCTGAGTGAATGGTAGAAAAACGGCGCGTAGGCGACTGCCCGGACCCCGCTGGTTTTTGCGTAGGAATTGACTGACAATTCGCGAAACAACGCGATTTTCGACTTATGATCGAAACGCGTTCGATCATCGGTATTCCCTGCACGCCCCTCCTCAACACCTCGCCACAGGCCCTCATGTCTCGATTGCTCACGTCCTGGTTGCGTCGCCGAAGCTGGATCATCGCCATGATCGCGGCGATCGCCATCACCGTTGGCAGCCTGATCGGGCTGGAGTCTGCGCACCGCCGACTGGCGTCCACCTACGAGGCGGCCTTGCAGGCCATGACCGCGGCCAACGAACTCAACGAGATCATGGCGCGCACGTCGACCGTGGTGTCGAGCCAACGCGGCTATTTGCTCACGAACGACCCGATCTATCTCGATCCCTACCTGTCGGCCGTGCGTCGCATTCGTGATCTCGCCGCCCTGATCGTCCGGCATTACGAAGCCACGGGCGACACGCAGGCCACGAAGGACTTTGCCAATGTGATGACGCTGTTCTCGCAGCGCATCACCGCCATGGAAACGGCGCGCGCGGCGGTCAAGCAAGGGGAGATGAATTTCGAAGAGGCGCTCTCGCCTGCCAATCTCGGCATCGGCACGATGGAGCCGGTGCAAGACGGCATCACCGACCTATACAACCGCGAGCTGGCGCGCGCGCGCGCCGCACAGGACGACGGGCGCTTCGATCAGGCGATCTCGGCGATAAGCGCCGGCGCGCTCTCGGTACTCACCATCCTGTTGTTCGTGCTGCTGTTTCGTTCCCTCGGCCGGCAGATGCGGCAGGAGCGACTCGCGCGCGACCGGTTGAGCGAACAGCAAGCGCATCTGGATCGCGTCGTGCGTGAGCGCACCGAGCAACTGGACGAGTTGGCCACCCACTTGCAGAACGTCAGCGAAGACGAGAAGACCCGTCTGTCGCGCGAGCTGCACGACGAACTCGGCGCGATTCTCACCGCCTGCAAGATGGACGTGACCTGGGCGCATCACAAGCTGCGCAACGTCGATCCGGTGATTGCCGAGAAACTCGCTCGCGCGCAACGCAATCTCGACGCCGGCATTCAGACGAAGCGCCGCATCATCGAGAATCTTCGTCCGACGGTGCTGATCAACTTCGGTCTCGTGACGGCGTTGCGCTCGCTCGCCGAGGAAACCGCCGATCAACAGCACTGGCAGCTCGATCTCGACCTGCCCGAAGAGGACTTCGCCCTGCCGGAGTCGACGGCCATCGTGCTGTTCCGCGTTGCCCAGGAAGCGCTCACGAACGCGGGCAAGTACGCGCGTGCCACCACCGTGCGCGTGGCCCTGGCATGCGACGATCAGCGGGTGCGTCTCGAAGTCATCGACAACGGTATCGGTCTCACGCCGGATCAGTTCAACAAGCCCAAGACACACGGCCTGTTCGGCATGCGCCAACGGGTCTCGGCCAAGGGCGGACGCATCGACATTCACTCGCTGCCGCTGCGAATCGGCACCGAGATCCAGGTCGTGCTGCCGCTGTGCAATCCGGCGGACGCGCCCAACATCGCGACCGAAGTCACCGAAAGCACCGCCACACAGACACCTGCCCCCGAGAAGCCCGACGACGGCGCGAGCGCCTCGCCGCAAACGCCTTGATCCCCTGATCCTCAAACTGGCGCCCTGGGTACTGCGTCCTCGATACCGAGCACGTCGGAATGCGCCGACAGCGCAACCCGACGCCACCTACGCCGCGATGCTATCGCGGCTGACATCGCGAACACTTCGCACTCCCTACCATGGAATCTCGTGCCGCATCGAAAGCGCGGCAACGAGGCGCGCCGCTTTGCGTGCCGATGCGATGAAAATTCTCCGAACCGAACCTATCCCAACCCAATATGAAGGAGTTGCTATGAACTCGGATCTGATCAAGGGCAAGTGGAACCAACTCAAGGGCGAAGCGAAGAAGCAGTGGGGCAACCTGACGGATGACGATCTGCTCAAGATCGAAGGCAACCGCGACAAGTTCGTAGGGACGATCCAGGAACGATACGGCAAGGCGAAGGCCGAAGCCGAACGCGAAGTCGACACGTGGAACGACCAACACAAGCTTTGGTAAGCGCTTGCCGCCGTGCCCGCCGGGAGGCGGGCGCCCCGACGCGTCCCTTTCACTTCGCGCGCGTGCCGCGCGTCGCACAACATCCTCTGTCAAAGGAGACATTCAAATGAAACGACTGATCGCCATCGCACTGCTCTCCGGCTTCGCGCTGGGGCTCGCCGGATGCAACACCATCCACGGCGCGGGCAAGGACGTCGAACGAGGGGGCGAAGCCATTCAGGGCGCCGCCGATCGCGCCAAGTAATCCGGCATATCGCCGAATCCACGTTCCCCGCATGTCCCCCCGCCCCCCCGAAACTTGTGATGCATCGGCATTGCGCCTCATGCGCATTCCATTGCCCGCCTGAAGGAGGACCCCGACATGTCACATCGAACTGTCATGAACATTCTGACCTGCGCCAGCCTGAGCGTGGGCACCGCGGGAATGCTGAGCACCGCGGCGGCCCACGCGGCGGACGCGGCGACCAAGGATCGCTACGAGGCGACGCAGAAATCGGCCGAGGCCGACTACAAGGCGTCGGTCGCGCGTTGCAAAGCGCTCAAGGACAACGCGAAGCGTGTCTGTGTCGCGAGTGCAAAGGGCAACGAAGCCATTGCCAAGGCCAATGCGCAAGCCGACTATGAGCAAACACCCAAGGCGCGCTACGAGGCCGCCGTCGCGAAGGCCGACGCCGATTACAGCGTTGCCAAGTTGCGCTGCGACGACAAGAAAGGCAACGACGAGGACGTTTGCGTCAAGGACGCCGAAGCCGCCAAAACCAAGGCCTACGGCGATGCCAAGGTCATGCGCACGAGCCGGGAATCGTCTAAGGACACGATGGCCGCGCGGCAGGACGCCAATGCCGAGGCGGACAAGGCGCAGTACAAGGCCGCGCTCGAACGCTGCGAAGCGCTGGCCGGCAATCCCAAGGACACCTGCGAGGCGGACGCCAAGGCGCGCTTCCACCAGTAAGCGCAGGGATCTCCCAAACCATGCGGATCGCGGCCACGGATCCGTCCCAAAAACAGCAGATCCGGACGCACCGGGCGAACCGGTTAGGCAGGGAGGAGACGGCGGCGTTGCGTGCAGCCCCGCGACGTCGATGGCGGGCGAATGCGGCAAAAGCGGCATTCGCCTGCTGTTTTTGTGCCACAGGCGGCGAGCGTGCGTGTAAATGAATGTAACAAGCGCAGCCCGACCTGACGCTCCCCGACGCGAGCGCGGCAACGCAAGACGCTCACCGAAACGAGCGCAAATCGTTGATTCTGAATAGAATGACGACTTGATCTACACGTTTGGCGGCCGCTTTTCCTCGCCCGGACGTTCCCTGTGCCGTGTCAATGCGCATACTTTGCAACAATTGCGCCACGCCCGCGTTTCGGAACTTCAGTAAAGTTAAGCCAAGGAATCTGACGAACAACGGTGCTTAAGGGCACCCGGCGCGTCGCACGGCATGGTGCCGTCCGGGCGCTGTCATCAGTACGCTGCCAAGTCCGCAGGAGAAATGTCATGAAAACCAAGTTTGCCGCCCTTGCCATCGCGGGGATCGCGCTCGCTGCGGGTGCCGTCGGGACAGCGCAGGCTCACGTCTCGGTCGGTATCGGCATTGGCCTGCCGCTGGTCGTCCCGGCACCGGTCTATGCGCCGGCGCCCGTATACGTCGCGCCCCCGCCGCCGGTCTACTACGCCCCGCCGCCCGTCTATGTCTCGCCCGCGCCGGTGTATTACGGTCCTCCGCCGGCGTATTACGGCCGTCCGTACTACGGGTACGGGCACGGTCGCTGGCGCCGCGACCACTGGCATCGCGATTGAGCGACGGCCGGCCCCACGCGGGCAAACGCATCGGATAACACACCGGTCGCCGAAAAATGAACGCGCCACCGACTGCGAAGTCGGTGGCGCGTTGTCTTTGGCCGCGCCGGTCGGCGCAACGCGGCTACCTGCCGACGCGATAGGCGATGCGAAAGCCGCCCCAATGACGCCCATTCACATAGATCGGCGCCGAGGCATCTTTCATCACCATGAACGCCCCGCCGCCCATATCTCGCCGGTAAGTCTGCAGCAACAGCGGTTGGGTGTTGCGTCCGGCGGCCGCGCCCGTGCGGTCGTTGAACAAACGCCGGTTGCGGCAATTCGCGGCATTCCAGACCGGATCGTTGGTCGGTGCCTGCGAGAACTTGCGGTTATGCGTCGGCAGATAGCCGTTCTCGTCGACGGCGGCGCAAAAGGCGATACGCTCGTTGAGCGCGAGCAACGGCTCCTGGATGGCCGGGAGCGTCTCGTCGGTAAAGCGCGTGAAGCTGGCCATCAACTGCTGCGGGTTCGAACCGGGGATCGGCTCGTAGCGGCGGTCAAACAATGCCTGCTCGGTGATCTTGCCCTTGGCAAGCGCCGCCTCGAAGCTCTCCCCCACCTGCTTGGCCGCGCGGCGTACCGCGCGAATGAACGGTGTGTCCTCCGTCTCGACGTCGCTGCCGGCGATCAGGCCGATCAGATGTTCCGAGACGCCTAGCAAACCGTTGATACGCTCGCGCGCACGCTCAACGTGTTCCGCCGAATGCGAAACGCCGTCGGCCATTTCATCGACGTGGGCGACGAGCGTGGCGCATTCGCTTTCGATGGCTTCGCTGGCCTGCGCGATCTGTCCGGCCTGACGGTCGAACGTGTCGAGCGCAGTCCCGGCCGTCTCGATCACGCTGGCGATGGCGCGGGTGCCTTCGCGGGCGTCGTTGGCGCGCGCGACGTTCGCGTTGCTCTCGCGCATCAGGCGCTCGGTGCGCTCGCCCAGCGTGGCGAGCGTGTGCTCGATCTGCTGCGTCGCCTCGGCCGTCTTGCTCGCGAGCAGTTTGACCTCGGTAGCCACGACCGCGAAGCTGCGCCCAGCCGCGCCGGCGCGCGCGGCTTCGATGGCGGCGTTGAGCGCCAGCAGATTGGTCTGACGCGCGATCACCGAAATACCCTCAGCCACCTTGCCGACGTGATCGAGCGCGTCGCGCAGCCCGGCGATCTCGCCGGCCATGCCGGAGACGCCCTCCACGAGACCGTGGATCGACGCCAGCGACGCGTCGGCCGTGTGGCGCGACGCCGCAATTTCGGCGCTCGCGCGATCGGCCACATCGCGGGCCTCACGCGCGGCGCTGGCGATACGTTGGTTGCCTTCGCTGGTCTCGGTGGCGGTTTGGTGAAGCGCCTGAAACACGTCGGCCTGACGCTTGATGCGAACGGCGATCTCGTCGACGTTACCGGCGATGTCGCACAGTTCAACGCCGAGGGTGCCGGCATTGGCCGCCACCTCCTTCATGATGTTGACGGTTTGCGCCGCTCCCCGGGTGCGCGTGAATAGCCCCATTGTCAGTCTCCTCGCGTCTCTGATCCACTTGTTATGACGAGGGCGCGACAGTCGCCGTACCGCACGGAAATCATCGGGGCAGACGTTCGCGCCACACGCTGGTGTGTCGAAAGAGATAACGGGAGAAAAAACGGTCGACTTGAGGGTTGCCTCACTGGTCGCCGCCCCGCGCTTCCGACTTTATAGGACCACCCTCTCATGCACGGCTTACGCGGGACTTACTGACCCGGCCGTGTCGCGTCGGCACGCAATCATCCGAATAGTGGCTATGATGGCGATCAATCATCACCCTATCCGATGGATTCGACATGACGCCGGACCAATTGCTGACCTTCGCGACCGTGGCCGAACTTGGCAACATCAGTCATGCGGCGCAAGCGCTGCACCTATCGCAACCGGCCGTCTCCGGCCAGTTGCGGCTGTTGCAGGAGTCGTTCGGCGAGCCGTTGTATCGACGCGATGGACGCGGTATCCGGCTGACGGCCGTGGGCGAGCAGGTCGCCGTATATGCCAACAAGCTGCGGCAGGACTATCGCCAGGCCATGGCACTGCGCGATAGCCTGCGCGGCATGGAAACCGGGGCGCTGCGCATCGGGGCGAGTACGACGCCGGCAAGCTACCTGCTGCCCTACGCGATTGCGGAATTCCATCAACGCTACCCTGCGGTCGCACTGCATATCATCGACGGCAACACCAGTGAAATCGTGGCGCAGCTCGATCGGCTCGACGTGGCATTCATCGAAGGCGCCGTGCCGCCGGGTCTGTCGCCGGAGATCGCGGTGCGTCCGTGGCGCGACGACGAAGTCGTTGCCATTGCCCGGGCCGACCATCCCCTCGCGCAGCATCCGCAAGGCGCATCGCTGCAGGCCATCGCCGAGTACCCGTTGATCCTGCGTGAACCGGGGTCGGGGGTACGCGCGCTGGTCGCGCGCGCGTTCTCGGTGGCCGGACTCGCGCCACGCGTGGCGCTGGAATTGGCCGGGGTGGAGAGTATCAAGGAAGCCGTGCGGGCGGGCATGGGCGTGGGCTTCGTGTCCGCGATGTCGATGCGTCACGAAGACGCGGCGCTCGCCTCGGTTCGCATCGATCCCCCGCATGGCCTCAAGCGACTGCTGACGGCGCTTGTGCCGCATGCCGATGCCCTGTCACGTCCGACCGAGCGATTTCTCGCCCAGTGCTTCGCCAGGGCCGCCGACGAACCGGCAACGTTGCGGTAACCGCGCGCGGTTCGTCCGTACGTCGGTACGGGTGCGCCAGCGACGCATGGCGCTTGCCGCATCCCGCTCAGAACGGCATGCGTACCCACTCCTCCACGGCACCCACGACCTTGTCACGCGTTCGCATCAGCAACGAAAACGACAAATCGGCCTGAGCGCTCGACAGCATTGCACCGGTCAGGTCGTCGCTCTGGCCCAGATCGAATGCGCGCATGCGCTCGCTGGCGTCGCGCCCCCCCCGTCACGCTATCCAGTTAGCGCTGTGTCGCATGCATGCGACGCCTCTCGGCCATCAATGACTGTTCCATCGAGACGGGCATCGGCGATCGGCCCCACGCGTGGCCCATATGTAGCAAAGCCCTCACGCGCGTCACACGTGAGGGCTTTGCTGTCTTGCGGCAGCGGCGCCAGGCTGCGTCGGTTCGCGTCAGGCGGCGATTTTCTCAGGCGTTACCGCCTCGTCCTCCACCGAGCTGAGCATCAGATGTTCGAAGGCGCCCAGTGAGGCCTTCGCGCCTTCCCCGACGGCGATCACAATCTGCTTGAACGGCACGGTCGTGACATCGCCCGCGGCGAACACGCCGGGCACCGACGTCGCGCCCTTGGCATCGACTTCGATTTCGCCGTGACGCGTGAGCGACACGCTCCCCTTGAGCCACTCGGTGTTCGGCACGAGACCGATCTGCACGAACACGCCTTCGAGCGCAATCGTGGACGTCTCGCCCGAGGCGCGGTCGCGATACACAAGACCGTCCACCTTCTGCGCGTCGCCACGGATCTCGGTCGTCTGTGCGTTCATTAGCACACGCACATTCGACAGGCTGCGCAGCTTGCGCTGAAGCACGTCGTCCGCGCGCAGTTGCGTGCCGTATTCGATCAGCGTGACTTCCTTGACGATGCCGGCCAGATCAATGGCCGCTTCCACGCCCGAGTTGCCTCCCCCGACCACCGCCACGCGCTTGCCCTTGAAGAGTGGGCCGTCGCAGTGCGGGCAATAGGCCACACCGCGGTTGCGATATTCGCGCTCGCCCGGCACGCCGATTTCACGCCAGCGCGCACCGGTGGCCAGCACGACCGACCGCGCCCTGAGCACCGCGCCGCTGGCCAGATGCACTTCGTGAATCTTGCCGGGAATCAAGGCTTGCGCGCGCTGCGTGTCGATCACGTCGACGTCATACGTCTTCACGTGCTGTTCGAGTGCTGTGGCGAACTTCGGTCCTTCGGTGTGCGTCACCGAGACGAAATTCTCGATGGCCATCGTGTCGAGCACCTGGCCGCCGAAACGCTCGGCGACCACGCCCGTCACAATCCCCTTGCGGGCGGCGTAGATCGCGGCGGCAGCCCCTGCAGGGCCGCCGCCCACGATCAGCATGTCGTAGACAGGCTTGTTCTCGAGCGCCTTCGCGGCGCGCACGCTTGCACCCGTGTCGAGTTTCGCGAGCAATTCCTTCACGCTGGTGCGGCCCTGCGTGAACGATTCGCCGTTGAGGAACACGGTGGGGACCGCCATCACCCGACGCGCCTCGACTTCGCCCTGGAATAACGCGCCGTCGATGGTGACCTGCTGGATGCGCGGATTGATCAACGCCATGACGTTCAACGCCTGCACGACTTCCGGACAGTTCTGGCACGACAGCGAGATGTAGGTCTCGAAGCGGAAATCGCCGTCGAGCGCACGAATCTGCGCGATGGTCTCGTCGTCGAGCTTGACCGGGTGACCGCCCACTTGCAGCAAAGCGAGCACCAGCGACGTGAACTCGTGCCCCATGGGCAGCCCGGCGAAGCGGATGCGCGGGGCTTCCCCCGGCGTGCCGATGGCGAACGACGGACGACGCTCGCCGGCGCTGTCGCCGCCCTCGGCGTGCGCCACGACGGCGATCTGTGGCGAGAGCGGGGCGATCTCGTCGACCAGCGCCTTCATTTCAGCCGACTTCGGACTATCGTCGAGCCACACGGCGATTTCGATCGGACGCGTGACTTTCTGAAGGTACGTTTGCAACTGGGCTTTGAGGTTCGCGTCCAGCATGGCGTTTCTCCGTCTCGATAGGGAGTGATGGGGTGAGCGAGGCCCACCGCGCGGGCCACAGGCAGGCGCAGGTCGGCGTCGGGGTTCGGGGTCAGGGGCCGGCGCGCCAGACTCAAGCGGCTGGCGCGCTGGCGAGGCGCTTGCGGCGGCGATCGTGCGTAGCGCAGGACGCGGCCCGTTAGTGCCCCGTAGCGCTTGGATCTTGCTTAGATCTTGCCGATCAGGTCGAGCGACGGGCTCAGCGTTTGCGCGCCCGGCGTCCACTTGGCGGGGCAGACCTCGCCCGGATGGGCGGCGATGTACTGCGCGGCCTGGACCTTGCGCAGCAATTCCTTGGCGTCGCGGCCGATGCCGTTGTCGTGAATTTCGCACAGCTTGATCTCGCCTTCCGGGTTGATCACGAACGTGCCGCGCAGTGCCAGACCTTCTTCCTCGATCAGCACGTCGAAGTTGCGCGAGATCGCCAACGTCGGGTCGGCAAGCATCGGGTACTGGATCTTCTGGATCGTGTCCGACGTGTCGTGCCAGGCCTTGTGGGTGAAGTGGGTATCCGTCGATACGCTGTAGATCTCGACGCCCAGTTTCTTGAACTCGTCGTAGTGATCGGCCAGGTCGCCCAGCTCGGTCGGGCATACGAAGGTGAAGTCGGCCGGGTAGAACACGACCACCGACCACTTACCCTTCAGGGTCTCGTCGGTCACGGTGATGAAATCGCCATTTTGGTAGGCGTTGGCTTTGAACGGCTTGATCTGGCTGTTGATGATCGGCATGTCGTTGTCTCTCTGACGGGGTGGAAAGTGTTGACAGTATGCCGAAAACTATTTATTTACTAAAATTGATTATTAAAATCTATGCAATTGGCTCAGGCTATCGGCGCCGATAGCCTTCGCGCGCGCTTCCGACATGGCCCGCCATGTCGTCCCTGCCGCGTCAGACCGGCCATTGTCCGACGCTCGGTGGCTCAGCGCTGCGGATAGCGCACCGCGCGAACCTTGCCGCTGCCACCGCCGCCGCAGAAGAACAGATCGGCACCGTTATGCTCCAGGCCGCTCACGCCAATGCCCTGCGGCATCTCCACGTGCATGAGCACTTCACCGCTGGCGGGGTCGACCTGACGCAGTTCGCTCTCGTCGTTCTCCCACGTGCCGTGCCACAGTTCATCGTTCACCCAGGTCACGCCGGTCACGAACCGATCGGACGCGATGCTGCGCAACACCTGCCCGGTGGCAGGATCGATCTGGAGAATGCGGCGATCGCGATATTGCCCGACCCAGAGGCTGCCCTCGGCCCACGTCAGTCCCGAGTTGCTGCCGCTGTCGGGCGCGGGAATCGACGAGACGACCTTGCCGGTCGACGGATCGATCTTGTCGATACGCGATTCGGCGATCTGATAGAGGTGCATGCCGTCGAAGGCCGTGCCGGCGTCGCTCGGGGCGGCGATCGTGCGACGAACTTCGCCCGTGGCGGGATCGAAGGCGATCAGGGTATCGCCCGTTGCGGCCCATACCTGTCGGCCGTCGAACGTAACGCCATGGATTCGCTCGTTGCCCGCGAACGGACCGTACTCACAGGCGATATCGGCCGCCATCACGGCGGCTTGGGGACGCGGACGTTCCGCTCGTTGCAGTTTGCTTGTCATGTCAGGCTCCGGTTGTGACGCCGTCGTCGGCGTGCAAGTCCACTCTAGCCAAACGACCATCCAACAGGGAGTAACAATGTCGTCGTGAATTCGGCGAGGGGCGGCGATGTCCATCGACGAGCCCTTGCGCGGCCCAGCGCGCACACGCGGCCCTCGTGCTCCAGCGCGGACAAGGCGCGCTGCACGGTGCGTTGACTCGCACCGAGTGCAAGGGCCAGGGCGGAAGTCGACCACGCCGCACCGTCCGACAGCAGAGCGACAAGCGACGCGCGATTGCCGTCGATGGGCGGCAGCAGCACCGACACTGCGCGCCCACCTTGCGTGCGCAGCACGAACCCGCGCGGCGTCGCGTCGATGTCGGCGAGTCCCTTGAGCAACGCGCGCAGACGGCCAATCTCCACACGCAGGTGAGCGCGGTGGGTGTCGTCGGGGCGCCGCAGTCGAAACACTTCCGCGATGAGCGTATCGCGGTCGACGTCGCCGGGCCAGGCGCGCGCGAGTTGCAGCGCCAGGGTGAAGAGCGCCGGACGCCGTGCCAGCGGTCGCCAGCTGCTACCGGCGCTATTGCCGGCGCTGATGCCGCGCCGACAGGCATCGACAACGAGCCCATCCGAATGCAGCAGTCGTGCCACTTCGTCGAGGTTCAAGGCGCGCTCGCCGTCGGACTGCGCAAGGCGAGCCGCCGGTCGCGCCAGGGCGGCGTGCACGGTCTCGACTTCGGCGATCAGCGCGGGAATGTTGGCCGCGGACGCGGCCGTTTGGGCATGTGCGAGCATGGCATGCGCTTGTGGAATGCGCAGTGTGCGCAGCGCCAGCTCGGCACAGATCAGCGCATGTCCGGCGACGAGGCGCGCCGGGACGGCGTCTGACGGGGTGTCCTGCAGGGCTTGCGCAGCGGCGTCGACCTTGCCGAGCAGCACGAGGCGGCGGGCAAGCACCAGATGCGCAAGCATGGCATTGGGGATGTCCGCATGCGCAAGCAGCACAGCGGCGGCGGCGTGGAGCGATCGCGTCGACCCGCCAAGGTCGCGCATGGCGAGCGCGACTTCGGCGTCGGCGACTACACATCGAGCGCGTGCCAGGGCCTCATGCGGGCCGAAGCTACGCGCCGCCCGCTTGAACAGCTCTCGCGCGCGGGCAAACTCGCCCAGCTGTGCCATCGCGATGCCGCGCAGCGCGAGTGCTGGCGCATCGTCGCGCAACGCGATCCGACGCAAGGCACCCAGCGAATCGCCGGCAGCGAGCGCGCGCGCGGAAGCAGCAATGAGGGAGTCCATCGCGCGATATTACCGGGGATCACGCATGGCGCGCCGGAATGCAACGCAACCCAGAACACCATCACCGTCGGTCTGCGTGACGTTTTCTAAGCGGGAACGACGCGCCCTGCAAGAGGGCGCGGCAGGCATGCCGTGCGGACGATTCAATGGGACTGAGACGCCGGGTCGCCGCGACAATCGCTCCCGGAACAGGACGACGCCGCTTTGCGCACGTGCGCTCCCGGCCCGGACGACGTGCCCTGACGTCCGAAACCGATCTGCTGAAAAACGCCGCCACCCAGTTCAAAACCGGAGGCGTAGTGATAGGCGGCCACTGTGGAGCCCAGCGCCACCGATAGCAACAACAACGTTCCCGTACGCCAGCGGCGTCGGACCGTGGAAGCCATGTCTCCTCCCTGTCAGAGGTCGGCCCGCTCGAACGGCGCTTGTCACCGACTATCGGCAACGAGCGTTCCGTCATCTCGGCGGGGATCGAGTTCCCGTCACTACTGAGTCTCGTTTTTTCGCGATTCTGCACGCACTGGCCCCCATTTGTCATCCCGGCTATCCCTAAGCCCGCCAAATGTATCGCGATATGATATATTTTTTTGTTTTTGGACTATGCGGCGCTTCTCGCCCGCCCGACTCATGCCTGCGCCTGCCTCGCCCAATCCAACGGTCACCACCGATGCGCTGACCAAGAGCGATTTCGAAGCCCTATCGGAATTCCGCTATCGGCTGCGCCGTTTTCTCAATTTCAGCGAGTCCGCCGCACGCGACGAAGGCATCACGCCGCAGCAGTACCTGTTGCTGCTGCACGTCAAAGGTATCCCGGGGCGCGACTGGGCGTCCATCAGTGAATTGGCCGAGCGCCTGCAAGCCGTGCATCACAGCGTGGTGGCGCTCGTTGCGCGCTGCGAGAAAGCCGGGCTCGTCACGCGCCGCCAAAACGAAAGCGACCGGCGAGTGGTGGAAGTGCACCTCTCAGCGGCGGGCGACGCGTGCCTCATGAATCTCGCCGCCCAGCACCGCAACGAGTTGAGCACCTTTGCGGACATCTTCCACATTCGTGGCGTTCATTTGTAATCACGGCATTGTCATGGCTTCCGTTCCCCATACTCCTTCGCCTCACTCCACCATGGCCGCGCCCGCCCATGCACGGGACTTTTCGCGTGCGCCGGGCCTGCCTCGACTCATTGCGCTGGCCGCCGTCATCGGCTTTTGCGGTGTGCCTGCCGCGTGGTTGCTGCTGCACCTCATCCAGGGCTTCACCAACCTTTTCTTCTATCAAACGCTCTCGTTCGCGCCACGCTCGCCCGCCAATAACACGCTCGGCGCAGCGGTCATCGCTCTACCGGTCATCGGCGGACTGATCGTCGGCGCGATGGCCCGCTTCGGCAGCGACAAGATTCGCGGTCACGGCATTCCCGAAGCCATCGAGGCGATTCTGTTCGGCAAGAGCAAGATGTCGCCGCGCGTCGCCATCCTCAAACCGTTGTCCTCGGGCATTGTGATCGGCAGTGGCGGGCCATTCGGCGCGGAAGGCCCGATCATCATGACGGGCGGCGCCGTCGGCTCGCTCATCGCCCAATACTTTCACCTGAGCGCCGCCGAGCGCAAGACACTGCTCGTGGCCGGCGCCACCGCCGGCATGACGGCCGTATTCGGCACGCCGGTCGCCGCCGTGCTGCTCGCCGTGGAACTGCTGCTTTTCGAATGGCGTCCGCGCAGCCTGCTGCCGGTGATCGCTGCATGCGCGGTCGCCGGTTTCGCACGGCCGCTGATGCTCGACGCAGGTCCGCTCTTTCCGATGGCGGAATCCGTCGTCGCCCCCATCGCCCTGCTGTCGTGCGTGATCGCCGGCGTATGTGCGGGCGTTCTGTCCGCCGGCATGTCGCGCGCCCTCTACGCCATCGAAGACGGCTTTCACAAGCTTCCCGTGCATTGGATGTGGTGGCCGGCCATCGGCGGTGTCGCCATCGGCATTGGCGGCTATCTCCAGCCGCGTGCGCTCGGCGTGGGCTATGACGTCATCGCAGACCTGCTCGCCGGACACTTCACGCTGCATGCCGCGCTGGCGCTGCTGGTGGTCAAGGCGATCATCTGGGCGATTGCCCTGGGATCGTGCACCTCGGGCGGGGTGCTCGCACCGCTGCTCATGATCGGTGCCGGGCTCGGCACGCTCCTCGCACCGGTGCTGCCGGGTGGCGACGTCTCGCTGTGGGCACTGGTGTGCATGGCGGCAACGCTCGCGGGCGTGCTCGGCGCGCCGCTGACGGCCATCGTCTTCGCCCTTGGTCTCACACACAACGTGAACGCGTTGCTGCCGCTACTGCTCACTTGCGGCATCTCCTACGGCATCACGATCTGGATCATGCCGCGCTCGATCATGACGGAGAAGATTGCGCGACGTGGCCGTCACATCCATCGCGAGTATGGCGTCGATCCGCTGGAGCGCCTGCACGTTGGCGAGTTGATGACCCGAGAGCCGGTGTCATTGGCCGCCAACATGCTCATCGACGAAGCCGCGCAGCAAGCCTTCGGCGCGGGCCAGCGCCATCGCGCCTACCCCGTGGTCGACGCCGAGCACAGCGTGCTCGGCATGGTCGACCGGCAAGCACTCACGCGCGCGCAGACACAAGGGTTGCAAACGCTGGGCCAACTGTATGGCGCGAATCCGCCGCTCGTCGCGCTGGCGTCGGAGACGGGGCGTATCGTGTCGGCACGCTTCGCCGCGCATCACCTGGAACGACTGCCGGTCGTGAGCGATGCCGCTTCACGCAAGCTCGTCGGCATCATCAGCCGCAGCGATCTGGTCAAACCGGCTGAGCACTGGCGCTCGGAAGAAGAAGTGCGCGAGCGCATGCTTCATCTCGGACGCCGACGTAGCTGATTCTCGATACGACGACGCGCCGTCAACCAGGGTTGACGGCGCGTCAGAGCGAGAAGCGACGAGACGACCGTTATTGGTCAGTGCATCGGCGCCGAGTTGCGCGCGTCGCGCGACGCAGACGTCGAATTGCCGTGGGCCCGTTCCCAGGCATTCTTCGCTAGCAACGCCAGCATGGCGATCACAGCCGGCATGGCGAGCAGCGAGAACGTCGATGCGAACCCCATGTGACGGCGCATCAGTTCCGCGCCCAGCAACGCCCCCGCAATCCCGCCGAAGCGCCCCACACCGAGCATCCACGCCACGCCCGTGGCGCGGCCGTGCGTCGGATAGAACATTGCAGCCAACGACGGCATCGACGACTGCGCACCGTTCATCGCCGTGCCTGCCAGGAAAATCAGCACGACCAGCGCGCCGATGTTGCCCATCACCTGCCCCACCGCATACACCAGCACGGCCGTGAGCGCGTAGCCTACGGCGACCACTTTCTGCGCGTTGAACTTGTCCATGCACCAGCCCGACAGAATCGTGCCGATGCCGCCGCCCAGCGGGAACAGGGCCGTGATCAGCGCAGCCCGTTCGATGGTGAACCCGGCATCCTTGAACAGCAGCGGCATCCAGCTCGTGAGCAGATAGAAGATGACGAGTCCCATGAAGTAGGTCACCCACAGCATCAGCGAACCGAAGCCATATTGCTTCGAGAGCACGACACCGATGGCGGAACCGGCCCGCTTCGGGGCCGCTTCATTGACCGTAAAGGTGCCGACGTCATCGAGCGACTCGCCCGAAATCCGCGACAGGATGCGGCGCACCCGCTCGATCGGCTTTTGACGCACCACGAGAAACTTGACCGACTCCGGCAGGCAAAGCATCAGCAGCACCGACAGCACCAGCGGCAGCACGCCGCCGAGCACCAGCACGCTATGCCAGCCAAAGTGCGGAATCACCCACGAGGCAACGAATCCCCCCACCGACGCACCCAGCGGGAATCCGCAGAACATGGTGTTGACGATCACCGCGCGACGCGCTTCCGGCGCGTACTCGGAAATCAGCGTCACGGCATTCGGCATGGCCGCGCCGAGCCCCAGCCCTGTCAGAAAGCGCAGCGCCGTGAGCGTTTCGAGATCCTGAGCGAAAGCCGTCGCGAGACTTGCGATGCCGAAGAAGACGACCGAGAGCACCAACAGCGTCTTGCGCCCGAGCTTGTCGGCGAGCGGCCCGGCGAAGATCGCCCCGCCCGCCAGACCGAAGAGCGCCGCAGAGAGCACCGGACCCAGCGAACCTCTGTCGATGTGCCACTGCTGCACCAGCGAAGGCGCAATGTAACCGATGGCCGCGGTATCGAAGCCGTCGATGGCGACGACGAAGAAGCACAGGATCAACGCCACCCACTGATAGCCGGAAAACCGGTGTGCGTTGATATAGGTGGGCACATCCACCGTTCTCGTCTGATGCATGAAACTGTCTCCTCGGGGCGTGGCCGCCCCGGTTGTCGTCCCGTCATTATTTTGGATTTCGCCGCCACCGATGCGCGTCCGGTGCCATGGCGTGGCGCGCTTGTCGGTCGCCTTGATTCGACGGATTTGCGGCGTCGATTTTGTGCCGCTACTGTAAGGCCTTCCAGTGGCCGTCAAAATGATCTTTCGTCAGATCATCCATAACGGCCGGTTATACGCGCGAGCAGGCGAGCACTGGCGCCCGCGCGCCGATGCCCCGCCCTGCGCCTCAGGCAAGCGGCAGCCCCACATAGTTCTCCGCGAGCATGAGCGATGCCGCGCGCGAACTGACAACGTACTCCAGTTCCGAGCGCTGCATCTGTTGCTCGAACGGCGTGGCGTCGTCGAGGCGGTGCATCATGCGCGTCATCCAGTACGAGAAGTGCTCCGCGCGCCAGATCCGCTTGAGCGCCGCCTCCGAATATCCGTGCAAACCGGCTTCATTATCGCGATGGAAGAAATCGTCGAGCGCGCGCGCCAGACGCCACACGTCGGCCACGGCCAGATTCATGCCCTTGGCGCCCGTCGGCGGCACGATATGCGCCGAGTCGCCCGCCAGGAACAAGCGACCGTACTGCATCGGCGTGGCGACGAAGCTTCGCATCGCGATCACGCTCTTCTGGAAGATCGGCCCCTCCTTGAGGCGCCAGCCGTCGTCGCTTTCCGTGCGCATGTGCAGCTCTTGCCAAATACGCTCGTCGCTCCACGTCTCGGCGCGCTCGCTCGGATCGCATTGGAAGTACATGCGCTGCACCGTCGGGGAGCGCGTGCTGATCAACGCGAAGCCGCGCTCGTGTGCCGCGTAGATCAGTTCGTCGGACGACGGCGGCGCCTCCACCAGCACACCGAACCAGCCGAACGGATACACGCGCTGATATTCCTTGCGCACCGAGGCGGGCATGGCCGGGCGGCACACCCCGTGGAAGCCGTCGCAGCCCGCGATAAAGTCGCACGTCAGCCGTCGCACCTGGCCGTCCACCGTGAATTGCACGCTCGGTTTCGTGCTATCGATGTCATGCACCGAGACGTCCGACACGTCGAACAGGATGTCGCCCTGCACCGCTTCGCGCGCTGCGATCAGATCCTTGATGACTTCGTGCTGCGCATAGACCGTAATGGCGCGGCCGGTCAGTTCGGTCAGCGCAATGCGATGACGCTGGCCGCCGAATGCCAGCTCGATACCGTGATGCAGCGCACCTTCGCGACGCATGCGCTCGCCCACGCCCGTCTCGTTGAGAATATCCATCGTGCCCTGCTCCAGCACACCGGCGCGAATGGTCGATTCCACGGCAGCGCGCGTGCGCGATTCGAGCACGATCGATTCGATGCCTTGCAGATGCAGCAGATGGGAAAGCAGCAGTCCGGCCGGACCGGCACCGACGATGACGACGGGGTAATGGGTTCGCATGCGTTGTCTCCTGTAGTGGCATTGCCCGTGCCTGGCACACCCGTGCCGGGGCATCTCGCGACGGGTCGACGGCCTGCATGCGGCTTGCATTTCTCTGCTGCCTTGCGCTTGCTGCACCGAATTGGGACTACGCGTAAACGAGCATCCCTGAACCGATGGACACGCCTTGTCACGAGGGGCGAATGCGTCATATCTTATGGACCGCACGCGTCGAGTTGAATGGATGAATCGACGCCTTTCTTGTACTTTTTCGACAACTTCGACCAAGGGAAAACCAGTATGTCAGGCGCGTCACCCCGGCTGCGCGCGGCGCGCGAGGCGATTCCGGAATTCTCGCTGTATGGTGAATTGACGGGCACCGACAGCGCCGATTTCGTCCATATCGAGTGGATTGAGACGCGCAGCCGCCTCTACGACTGGCATATCGACACGCACCGGCATCTGGGACTGTTCCAGGTGCTGGCGATCTTCGAAGGCGCGGTGGAGGCGAACGTCGACGACGCCACGTGGGAGGTGCAAGGCCCGGCCGTCATCACGGTGCATCCGTCGGCCGTCCATAACTTCCGCTTCTCGCGCGGCGCGCACGGCTTCGTGTTGACGATGGCGCAGAGCGTGCCGTTCGATGCCGCGCTCGGCGCCGATGCCGACATGGCGTCGCTGCTGCGCAAGCCGTGGCTATTCCCGCTGGGCGACGCACCGCAAACGCGCGACCGTCTCCATACGTTGCTCGGTCTCATCATGGACGAGTTTTCACGCCCGCAACTCGGGCATGCGGAAATGGTGGGATGGCTCACGCGCAGCGTGCTGCTGCTGCTCGCGCGCCTGCATGCGCATCACGATTCGGCGACACGGGCCGGACGCACGGAGCTGGATTTGTTCGCGCGCTTTCGCGCCCTTGTCGAGACGCATTACACCGAGGCATGGGCTGTACCGGCCTACGCCGAACGACTGCACGTCACCGAGAGCAAGCTCAATCGGTTGTGCCGTCGCATCGCGGGAAAATCGGCCTTCGATCTGGTGCAGGACCGATTGATGCTCGAAGCGCGCCGCAAGCTGATCTATATTCCCGCGCCGGTCTCGCACGTGGCTTACGAACTCGGATTCCAGGACCCGGCGTATTTCTGTCGCGTCTTCAAACGGCATGTCGGCGTCACACCGTCGGCGTTCCGCCGCAACGCGCAACATGCCCACTTGGGCGACGCCTCATAACCTGATGCCCCGGGGGGCGGGCCTTCCCTGTTGAAGGCCCGCCCCCCGGCGACGCACCGATTCGCAGATTCCCCGATGCGTCGGCGCTCAGTGCTTACGCATTGGCCGGCGTCGGCACGCGCAGGAAGCTCAAGAGCGCCTCAGTCACGGCCGGGGCACACTCGATATTGGAGAGATGCGCGCCCGGCACGACGATCTGCTGCGCGCCAGGAATCCGTTCGAGCATCGCGCTCGACATCGCGGGCGGCGTTGCGAGGTCCCCCGCGCCGGTCACGATCAATGTCGGCGCGGTGATCGACGCGATCTCGTCGAGCTGATTCATATCGCGCACGGCAGCGCAGGCGGCCGCGTAGCCCTGCGGCGACAGCGAGCGGAACATCGCCTTCATGCGCTCGATCAACGCCGGCTCCTGCTCCGCGAATGCGGGCGTAAACCAGCGCGACACCACGGCGTCGGCGACGGCAGCCATACCATCGGCCAGCACCGTGCGAATGCGCGCATTCCAGCCGTCTTCGCCGCCGATGTGCGCCGAAGAGCAAACGATAGCGAGACGCTCGATACGCTGTGGTGCGTGAATTCCCAGCCACATGCCCGTCATGCCGCCCATCGACACCCCCGCCACGCTCGCACGCTCGATATGCAGCGCGTCGAGCAGCCCGATCACGTCACGTCCCAATTGGTCGATGACGTAAGGGCCCGGCGTGACGGACGAGCCGCCATGTCCGCGCGCGTCGTAACGGACCACCCGGAATTCACGGGCGAGCGCCGGCACCTGCGGCGCCCACATCTCGAGCGTCGTGCCCAGCGAATTGGACAGCACCAACGCCGGTGCGCGGTCGTCGCCGTCGATCGCCACGCGCAGCGTAGCGTCGCCCACCTCGATAAGACGTTCCGTCGTCATTCGTTTCGGCTCCTCAGCGTTGTGCGGCGTCGCGCGCACGGGTCGTCGAACCGGGCTCGGCGGCTTCCATCTCCGCGAAGATCGTCTCGGCGTCGTGGATCGCCTGATTGGCGGCAGGCAGGCCGCAATACAGGGCAGCGTGCATGAACAGCTCCTTCATTTCCTCGCGCGTCACGCCGTTGTTGAACGCGGCGCGCACGTGCATGCGAAACTCGTCGCCGCGATTCAAGGCGATGAGCAGCGAGAGCGTCACCATGCTGCGCATATGGCGCGTGAGACCCGGACGCGTCCAGACATCGCCCCAGGCGAAGCGTGTGATGAAGTTCTGGAAGTCGTCGTTGAATTCGTTGCGGCGTGTGAGGGTGCGATCCACGTGCGCGTCACCGAGGACGGCGCGGCGCACCTGCATGCCGTTGTCGTAGCGTTCCTGATCGTTCATGTTGATTTCCTGCCGGGTTGGGAGGGTGTCACGGCGGCGTCGGCAAGCGCGAGAACTCGGCCCACAAACGTCTCGGCAGCACCCAGATAATGTTGCGGGTCCGTCAGTCGCTCGAGCGTTGCAATGCCGAGGCTGCGGGTAATGTCATCGTCTTCGCGCAGGATGTCGAGCAAAGGACGGTGCTGCGCGAGCGCACTGCGGCAATGTGCTTCGACACGCCGATGGGCTTCGAGACGCCCCATCGTTTCGCCCAACGCCATCGTCACGGCCTCGGCCATGATGAGGCCGTGCGTGATGTCGAGGTTTGCCCGCATGCGCGCCGTGTCGACCGTCCAGTCTTGCACGAGCGTGCGCGCGGTGGCCAGCGCACCACCGCACAGCATGAGCAGTTCGGGCAGCGTTTCCCACTCGGCGTGCCACGTGCCCAAACCGCGTTCGTGATCCTGCTGCATCGCAACGAACAACGTGGCGGCCAGTTGCGGCGTGCGGGTGGCCGCCGCGAGCATTGCCGCACAGCCAACCGGATTGCGCTTGTGCGGCATGGTCGACGAACCACCACGCCCGGGACCGGAGGCTTCGGCAATTTCGCCGACTTCGGTTTGCGTCAGCATCGCCGTGTCGCGCGCGAACTTGCCCAGCGAGCCCGTCAGCGACGCCGCCCAACTTCCCACGCGCACGATGCGATCGCGCTGGCCGTGCCACGGCGTGATCGCCTCCGACAGCCCCAGGTGACGCGCCAGCGCTGCGGCGACCACCGGGCCCAGCGTGCCGAGCGACGCCAACGTGCCGGCAGCCCCGCCGAACTGCGCGCACAGCACCTGCCCACGCACGTTCGCGAGATCGGCGCGCGCGCGCAACAAAGCGTCGAGCGTACCCGCAAGCTTGAGGCCGAACGTAATCGGCAAAGCGTGTTGCAGCCACGTGCGGCCGACCATGACGGTCGCACGATGCTGCCGAACTTGCACCGCGAGTTCGGCGATGAGGCCGTCGAGGTCGGCGCCAAGGTCGTCGAGCGCGCCACGCACCTGCAGGATGAGTCCGGTGTCGATGGCATCCTGACTGGTCGCGCCCCAATGCACGAAGCGCGCGGCATCGGCATCGAGCGCTTTTACACGCGCTGTCAGTTGCTTGACCAAGGGAATCGCGAGGTTGCCCGCGCCAGCCGCGGCGTCTCGCAGGGCGGGCCAGTCGAGATCGCCGGCCCGCGCGGCGGCGGCGATCGGGGCGACAGCGGCGGCCGGGATCAGGCCGGCCTCGGCCTCGGCGGCAGCCAGCGCCGCTTCGAAGTCCAGCATGCCCTGCAGCGTGGCGTCGCGCGAGAAACGCGCTGTCACGGCAGCGCCGCGCAGCAAAGAGTCAAGCAGTTCCGTCATCGGAGCGTCGAGAGTGATTAGGGTTGGGTCAGGCCGGGTCGCCCTGTTCCGTTGCAAAAAGGCGGAGACGGCCGCGGGCTGTCAGCACTTTCATGCCGACAGCCCGAAGCCGCGCCAGTGTCAGCCTTGCATGACCAGCATCAAAGGTCGAGGAAAACCGTCTCCTCGTCGCCCTGCATGCGGATGTCGAACCGGTACGACACACGCCCGCCGCTCACCTCGCGGCGTGCGATCAGCGTGTGGCGACGCTCGGCCGGCACTTGTTGCAGCACGGGGTCGAGCGCATTGGTCGCTGCCTCGTCGTCGAAATAGATACGCGTAAACAGATGATTGAGCAAGCCCCGCATCGTCAGAATCACATCGATGCGCGGTGCCTCGCCGGGCGCGGCCGCGCCCGGCTTGATCGTGTCGAAGACAAAACAGTGCTCGGCGTGGGTGCCGGTGCCGCAGCGGCCCGTGCCGGCAAAGCCGGTGCGCTCGATGTCCTCGGCGCTCTGCACGTAGCGCCCAGCGGCATCGGCCTGCACGACCTCGATCAACGCGTCGTTGATCGGTTGACCGGCGCCGTCGAGCACCTGTCCGACCACGCGGATGGCCTCACCTTCGGCACGATCGAGCGCTACCACGGGGGTGAAGGCGCTCTTGAAGTCGTAACGGTACTGCTCCGGCGACAGGCCATAAGCGAAGTACGGGCCGACGGTCTGCGACGGCGTTTGCTGATAATCGGACATGACTCAGGACTCCATCGGCGTTTGGTCGGCACCGCGCAGGACGATGTCGAATTCGTAACCCAGTGCGTACTCGGGCTCGGTGATATCCATCGAGAAGCGCGCAATCAGACGGTCGCGGGCATGCGCCGGGGTGGCCTGAAAAATCGGATCGTAGCCGAGCAGCGGATCGCCCGGGAAGTACATCTGCGTGACCAGCCGGGTCGCGAAATACTCACCGAACACCGAGAAGTGCAGATGCTGCGGACGCCACGCGTTGTGGTGGTTCTTCCACGGGTAAGCGCCTGGCTTGATGGTCAGGAATTTGTAACGGCCCTGCGCGTCGGTCAGCGCGCGGCCGGCACCGAGAAAGTTCGGGTCCAGCGGGGCGTCGTGCTGGTCGACTTTGTGCACGTAGCGGCCGCATGCATTGGCCTGCCACAGCTCGACAAGCGTGTTCGGCACCGGACGACCGCCTTCGTCGAGCACGCGGCCCGTGACGATCATGCGCTCGCCAAGCGGCTCGCCGTTGCGCACTGCATTGCGCGTCAGGTCGCTATCGAGCGCCCCGACGATACCGTGACCGTAGACCGGCGAACGCAGGTTCGCGAGGTTCTGCTTGACGGGCACGAGCAGTTGCTTGGGGCCGCGCAGCGCCGTGGACTTATACCCGCTGTCGATCAGCTTGGGATGCGAATCCCAATCGCGGGGGCGCAGGACGGTCGTCGAATTCGACATGGTCTCACTCCATTTTGTGTTGACGAATCTGGCTTGCCGCCAGCTGGTTTTCGACACTATATCCATAATCAATGGATATATTTATTGACATTTTCTTAGGTTTTTCATAACTTTTCGGCATGGAAAGACATCGACTCGACGGGCGCATCAAGCTGCGCCATCTGCAATGCCTGCTGGCGGTTGCCCAACACGGCAGCCTGCAGCGTGCCGCGGAAGCCCTGTCCATTACGCAACCGGCCGTCAGCAAGACGATTGCCGAACTCGAAGGCCTGCTGGGCGTGCGTCTGTTCGAGCGCGGGCGCAATGGCGCGCGCCCCACCGCACAGGCCGAACTGTTTCTGCGGCATGCGGGCGCAAGCGTGAGCGCACTGCGGCAGGGCATCGACGTGCTCGCTCGCGCCAACGGCCAGACGGGCGGCGTGATCGAGATCGCCGTTTTGCCCACCCTGGCGGCCGCCATGATGCCCAGCGTGCTCGAAACGTTCCGGCGCGAATGGCCGGGCATCGTCGTGCAAGTCCACACCGGCGCCAATCAACAGTTGCTCACGCAGTTGAAGTCCGGACAGGTCACGCTGGCGCTCGGCCGGATGTCGGACCCCGAGGGCATGGCGGGCCTCACCTTCGAGCACCTGTGCGCAACCCCGCTGAGCGTGGTGGTGCGTGCGTCGCATCCGCTCGTTCAGCAGCGTAGCGTGTCGATGGCCGACATTGCGCGCTATCACGTGGTGCTGCCGCCGAACGGCACGATCCTGCGGCATACCGCCGACGGCTTCTTGCGCGCGCATGGCGTGGGCATGCTCGACGACTATTCCGAGCTGCTCTCGATGTCGCTCGCGCGCGCGATGACCTTGCGCGACGATGTCATCTGGATCGCCTCCGAAATCACCGTGCAGGACGACCTTGCCGATGGCGTGCTGTGTGCTTTGCCGTTCGCGACGAAGGGCACCGAGGAGTCCATCGGCATTCTGTGGCGCAACGACACCGTCCCGACGCCGCCGGAACAAACGCTCATCAGCGCCATGCGCGAAGCGGCACGCGTGCGCTACGGCACACCGGGCGTACGCTGACCACAGCACGGCGCGACCGTTCACGCCCGCCGCCCGCCGCCCGTCACGCCGCCGACGCGATGTTCTGCTGCGTGTCCGCAAGCCCGAGCATGCGCACTGCGTTGTCCTTGAGCACAAGCGGTTTGACCTCGTCGCGAAACCCCGCCGTCTCGAAGTCGCGCAACCACCGGTCCGGCGCGATGAGCGGAAAATCCGAGCCGAACAGCATCTTCTCGCGCAGCAGCGAATTCGCGTATTGCATCAGCTCCGGCGAAAAATACTTGGGCGACCACCCCGACAGATCGATGTAGACGTTCGGCTTGTGCAGCGCGATGGACAGGGCTTGCGATTGCCACGGCCACGACGGGTGTGCGATCACGATGTTCATGTCCGGGAAGTCGGTCGCCACGTCGTCGAGATGGATCGGCTCCGAGAACTTGAGCCGCAACCCGCCGCCGCCGGGCATGCCTGAGCCGATACCGGAATGACCGCTATGAAAGACCGCAGTGAGCTGGTATTCGGCAATCAGCTCGTACATCGGGTAGGCCATGCGGTCGTTGGCGAAGAATCCCTGCATGGTGGGATGGAACTTGAAGCCGCGCACGCCGAATTCCTCGACGAGCCGCCTCGCCTCGCGCACGCCCATGCGTCCCTTGTGCGGATCGATGCTCGCAAATGCGATCATGATGTCCGCGTTCTCCTGCGCGAAGCCCGCGATCTCCTCGTTCGGAATACGGCGACGCCCGATGTTCGCCTCGCAATCGACGGTAAACATCACGAAGCCGATATTGCGCGCGCGGTAATGCTCGATGGTCTCGGGAATCGTGGGGCGGCGATTCTGCTTGAGCACCGTGCCGAAATATTTATCGGCCGCGTCGTCGAACGCCTTGCCGAACAGGTCCGGTGGCTGGCAGCACGACACTTCCGCATGCACGTGCGTATCGATGGCGATGAGCTTGTCGAGATTCATTCGGCGGTCTCCGGGTCACGGATTTGCGCAGCGACGATCGCCATCGCACGACGCGTCTCCGGCAGGCTGAACTTCAACCAATAGCGCGCCGCGCGGCGTTTCCCATCGGCGACGGGCCCTTGGACGCGGTGCGCCGCCAGCGCCGCCTGCGCCCAGAGGCCTGCCATCGACAAGCCGTGCACCACGCGCATCACCTCGCCCGCGACACACAATGCCGCGCGGGGCGATGTTCGCGCCAACGCGATGACCGACGGCATCAGCAACGTCCACTCGTCGAGCACCGTCAGCGCGGCGTCGAAGCCATCGCGCGTGTCGACGACGATGCGCGCCTCGCTCACCTGCGCACGCGCCCACGTCAGCCATTGCGACAACGTGGCGCCGTCGTCCTTGACGACCTTGCGCAGCATCAGGTCGATGGCCTGAATTTCATTGGTCCCTTCATAGATCATCGGGATACGCGCGTCGCGCAGAAACTGCGAGATGCCGGTCTCTTCGACATAACCGTAGCCCCCGAAAACCTGTAACGCATCGCTGGCGCCCAGGAACGCCTGCTCGGTGAGCATCGCCTTGACCACCGGGGTGAGCAGCGCCGCCAGCGCATCGGCCTGCACGCGCGCCTGCGGCGTGTCGGCATGGTGAGCCTCATCGATGGCGAGCGCCGCGCGATACAACAACAGTCGCGCGCCCTCGACCGCCACGCGCTGCCCCTCGAGCAAGCGCCACACCGCCGGATGCCCGGCGATGGGCACGCCGGCATCGGCCCCCGGCACGCGCGATTGCACACGCTCAAGGGCATGTCGAACCGACATATCGTAGGCGCTCTGCGCCAGTCCAACGCCGGACGCCCCCACATGCAGCCGCGCCGAGTTCATCATCGCGAACATCGCCTCGAGGCCGCGATGCGGTGCACCGATGAGGTAACCGGTCGCGCCCTCGAACGCCATCGAGCACGTCGCGCTCCCGCGAATCCCCATCTTGTGCTCAATGCCCGTACAACGCACGGCATTGCGCTCGCCATTCGCAAGCACCTTGGGGACAAGAAAGAGTGACAACCCGCCGCTGCCCGGCGGGGCATCCGGTGTACGAGCAAGCACGAGATGAACGATGTTCGGGGTGAGATCCTGCTCGCCGCCCGAAATGAAAATCTTCTCGCCGGTCACGCGCACGGCCTCGTGCTGCCCGTCGATCCATTCGGCACGCGTGCGAATCTGCCCGAGGTCGCTGCCGGCGCCCGGTTCCGTCAACGCCATCGTGGCGAGCCATTCACCGCTGACCAGCGGCCCCAGCCACGCATCGCGCAGTGCGGCGCTGCCGAATCGGTGCACGCATTCATACGCGCCATGCAGGATGCCTGGGTACATCGTCCAGGCGAGATTCGCGCCGGCCGTGAGTTCCTGCACGGCCACCTGCACCACGACAGGCAACCCCTGTCCGCCCAATGACGGATCGCACGGCAGCGACGGCCAACCGGCGTTGCAATACTGGCGATAGGCATCGGCGAAGCCGCTGGGCGTGCGCACCTCGCCGTCGCGCCAGGTGCAACCTTCGCGGTCCCCCACAGCGTTGAGCGGCGCAAGCACTCCACGGGAGAAACGGGCGGCTTCGTCGACGACTTGCACGAGTGTGGCCGTGTCGAATTCACGAAACGGGGCGAGGCGCGTCAACGCGTCGCCCACGCCGAGCGTGTTCAGCACGAACGCGATGTCTTCGGCCGCGCCAAGCGATTGCGGGTACATCATGTCAGCGCCTTGCGGGTGCGAGGATGACGCGCGGGTCGCCCGCCTGCGCGGCATGCAACGCATCGACGGTCACGGCACGTTGGTCCTGCACCGCGCGCTGGTTGATCGATCCCTTGTCGGTGACTTCGCCCCGGTCGAGCGAGGGCGGAGTGTCGAGCAGCATGAGTCGCGCAACATACGTGGCGCTTCCCCCGGCGCTCGCATTCAGTCGTGCGAGCAGTGCCGAGAACGCTTCACGCACGGGACCGCTCGCCAGCACGTCGCTCAGCGGCGCGTGTGACGGCAAACCGCTCAAGCGCCGGCAATCCTCGACGCGCGGGAAGACCATCAATCCGATATCGTCGCGATTGATGCCGGTGACAACCGCGTCCTGCACATAGGGCGCCCCTTCCGAAATCACGCGAGCCCGCAATGGCCCCACGCTCACGAATGTGCCTGAACTGAGCTTGAAATCTTCGGTGATGCGTCCGTCGAATTGCAGACCGACCTCCGGGTGCTGCGCGTCGACAAATGTGGCGGCATCCCCTGTGCAGTAGTAGCCCTCGTCGTCGAACACGGGATCGCCCGACGGGTGACGCCAATAGCCGGCCATGACGTTCGGTCCGCGAAAGCGCACTTCGAGCTTGCCGCCGACCGGGGCGAGCTTCACTTCGCAGCCGGGCGCGGGCAAGCCGATGTAGCCCGCACGCATGATCGGCCCGGTGGTGAACATGCAACTCGGCGACGTCTCGGTCATCCCCAACCCCGACATGATCCGGATACGCTCGCCGCAATGCGCCTCGGTCACGCGTTCAAGCCGGTCCCAGGCCGCCTGGGACAGCCCGGCACCGCCGAAGAAGTAGAGATTCACACGGGCGAAGAAGCGCTCGCGCAGGGCCGCGTCGTTTTCGAGGGCGATGGCGAGATCCTCCCATCCCTTCGGCACATTGAAATACACGGTCGGAGAGATCTCGCGCAGATTGCGCAACGTTTCCTCGAACTTGCCTGCGACCGGCTTGCCGTCGTCGATGTAGAGCGTGCCGCCGTTGTAGAGCGCGATGCCGACGTTGTGACTGCCGCCATACGTATGATTCCAAGGCAACCAGTCGACCAGCACGGGCGGCGCCTCGCCGAAGGTCGGGAACGTTTGCAGCAGCATCTGTTGATTGCTGCACAGCATGCGCTGGGTGGTCGGCACGGCCTTCGGCAGACGGGTTGAGCCGGACGTGAAGAGGATCTTGGCGATGGTGTCGCCGTTGACTTGCGCGTGAATGGCGTCGACGTCGCGCGGCACGGTATCGCGCAGCGCATCGAAGGCCAGCGTGCCCCCGTCGCCGCGCGCGGTGACGCGGACCACATTGTCGTCAAGCACGGCGTCCATGGCGCGACCGTAGGCGCCCGCATCCGTCGCGTACACCAGCCCCGGCTGCAGCAATTCCAGCGTATGACGCAGCTTCCCGAAGTCCGTCGACACGATCGAATACGCCGGCGAGATCGGCGCAAACGGCACCCCGGCGTACATCGCGCCGAGCGCGAGTTCAAAGTGTTCCAGATCGTTGCCGGAGAGGATCGCGATGGGACGTTGCGGCGACATTCCGCGATCGCGCAATGCCTGGCCGATCGCACGCGCACGCTGCAGCATCTGCGCATACGTGATGCCGATCCATTGACCGTCGGGGCCGCGACGCGCTACGAGCCACCGTTCCGGGTGCCGTGCCGCGCCGGAGATGAGCCGGTCCGTGAGACGCGCCGGAAAATCGCCGAGCGGCTCACGCGAGCGCAGATACCAGCATTCGCCATCGCGAATCACGTCGACCCCCGGGTTGCCGATGGCGACCTGGCGATAGCGATGAGCCGCCACGTCGTGCGTGGCGGCGGTGTTGTTGCCTTGATTCAAAACACTGTCTCCTGCTTCGATCCCGCCGCGGCGCTCTCTCGGTAGCGTCCGCGCACGGGCACAGCCTCATCCTGCGAACGATCAGATCGGGTAATGGCGCGGCGTTGTCTGCACGGTGATCCAGCGCAGTTCCGTGAACTCGCCGATCGACGCCTTGCTGCCGAATCGGCCGTAGCCGCTGGACTTCACGCCGCCGAACGGCATCTGCGCTTCGTCGTGCACGGTCGGGCCATTGATGTGGCAAATTCCCGACTCGATGCGCTTGGCCAATTGCAGCGCTCGCGATACGTCCCGGCTGAAGATCGCGGCCGACAAGCCAAACTCGCTGTCGTTGGCCACTCGCACCGCCTCGTCATCGCCGCTTACACGCTGGATCGTCACCACCGGACCAAACGACTCCTCGCGGTACAGGCGCATCGCCGGGCTCACGCCATCGACGATCGTCGCCTGCATGATCGCACCGTCAACCCGGCACCCCAGCGGCAGATGCGCGCCATGCGTGCGAGCGTCCTCGACCAGCGCCGCCACGCGCGACGCCGCCTGCGCGCTCACCATCGCACCGAGCACACTGTCGGGCGACGTCGGCGACCCGGCGCGCAACGTCGCGGCCTTCGCCGTGAGCTTTGCGACGAAGGCGTCCGCGATGCGCGCGTCGACGATCACTCGCTCGGTCGACATGCAGATCTGCCCTTGATTGAAGAACGCGCCGAACGCAATGCCGTCGACGGCGGCGTCCAGATCGGCGTCGTCGAGCACGAGCACCGGGGCCTTGCCGCCCAACTCCAGCAGCGCCGGCTTGAGATGTTCCGCGGCGAGGCGCGCGATGATGCGCCCCACGTGCGTCGAGCCGGTAAAGTTCACGCGCCTGACAGCCGGGTGCGCAATCAGTCGCGCCACGATCTCGCCGGCATCGTGCGGCGCATTCGTCACGACGTTGACCACCCCGTCGCCCAGCCCCGCATCGTGCAGGCAGGCACCGATCAACGCATGCACGCCGGGGCATTGCTCCGACGCCTTGAGCACGACCGTGTTGCCGCACGCGAGCGGCATGGCAAGCGCGCGCGTCGCGAGAATCACCGGGGCATTCCACGGCGCGATGCCGAGAACCACGCCGACCGGCGAGCGCACTGCCATTGCAAGACTGCCAGGCACATCGCTCGGAATCACGCTGCCGTCGATTTGCGTGGTCATGGCCGCCGCTTCGCGCAGCATGTTGGCCGCGAGCATGACGTTGAAGCCATACCAATTGGCCATCGCGCCGGTCTCGGCGGCCCCGATGGCGATGAACTCCGCCGCGCGGGCGTCCATGCGCTCGGCGGCCGCAAGCAAGCGTTGCCGACGCGCCGTCGGCGACAGCGCCGCCCAGGCGGGAAAGGCCGCTTGCGCCGCGTCGACGGCCGCGTCGGCATCCGCCAGCGTCGCGGCCGGTGCCCGTGTGGCAACTTCGCCCGTCACCGGATCGATGCGCTCGAACGTTGCCCCACCCTGCGCGCCACGCCACTGGCCCCCGATCAGCATCTGCACTTCATGCATTGCGCTCTCCCTCTTTCCGGTCACCGATGAACGTTGCGCCTCAGCGCTTGTAAGCCTGCAGGCCCGGCTTGATCGCCTTGTCGTCGAGGAACTGCTTCAAGCCTTGCTCGCGGCCGTGTTCCGGGTCACGCAACTGGGCCTGATCGAGTTTCGCGTACAGATAGTCTTCGCACTGCTCCCACGTCAGCTCACGCGAACGCTTGAAACCATGCTTCGCCGCGCGCAGCACGACCGGATTCTTCTCCAGCAGCTTGGCGGCCAGGGCCAGCGTGGCATCACGCAGTTGGTCGAGCGGCACGCTCTGGTTCACCAGCCCCATGTCCGCCGCTTCCACGCCCGTGAACGTGTCGCCGGTCATGATGTAGTGCAGCGCGCGGCGATGTCCCACCGTGTCGGCCATGGCCTTGCTCACCAGATTGCCCGGCGGAATGCCCCAGTTGATTTCCGACAGACCGAACACTGCCTCGTCGGCAGCGATCGCCAGATCGCACGCCACCAGCGGCGAGAAGCCACCGCCGAAGCACCAGCCGTTGACCATGGCGATGGTCGGTTTGGCGTACATGCGCAGGCGGCGCCATTGCCAATCCGACGCGTCGCGGCGTACGCGCTCCTGCACGACTTCCGGCCCGCCATCGATCTCGCGGAAGTATTCCTTCAGATCCATGCCCGCCGTCCATGCCGCTCCCGCGCCCGTGAGCACGACAACGCGGGCATCGGCATCGAGCTCGAGCGCGTCGAGCACCTGGATCATTTCCGTGTTGAGCGTCGGGCTCATGGCATTGCGTTTTTCCGGGCGATTGAAGGTGACCCAGCCAATGCCCCCCTCCACCTTCACGTCGATCGTCTTCCAGCGTCCTTCGTATGCAGTCATTTTGCGCAATTCCCAAGTGTTCCGGGCAACCTGTGCCGCGCGCCGGGAGTGGCGCGCGGTGTTGCCGACAGACACATTTAATATCAGGCAACCTTACATTGCAAGCATCACGTTTTCAGTGAAAACCCTGATCTCGAAATATCAGAACGTGTGACGCATGCCGAGCATCACACCGGCCTGGCCCTCGCCGGCGGGCGGCGTGGTGCCGCCGCCTCCGCCGCTGACCGAGTACGCTGCGTGGGCGCTGTTGAAGAGGTATGCCGCCTGCGCGTAGACCGCGGTGCGCACCGAGAGCGAGTAAGTGGCGCGCAGCGTGGTCATCGTGCCGCGCGTGTTGTGATCGCTGTTGACGATACGGTAGACCTCGCCGTCCACCAGCCACGTCGGCGTAATGCTGTACGCCGCGCCCAGGTAGAACAGGTTGGTGTGCGTATTGATGGCGGACGTCGACACGCGACGGCCCAGCCAGCCGCCACCGACCTTCAATGCGCCGTACTTGTAGTACGCGCCGAGGGTCGTGCGGGTGTCCTTGTCGCCGCTGCTGGCGAACACCGAGGTGGGTTGTCCGTCGAAGAAGTTGACCGCGGCGTTGGTGCCGCCGCGCAGTTCTTCGTATGATGTGGCGACGCCGAAGTTGTTCGCGTCGTACTTGAGCATTACCGACCAGTCACGGCATTGCACCGACTGCCCCGGCACCTGTCCGGCGCAAGTGCCCTGCCCCGGCGAATTGCCCGTACCCGCCGCGTCGCGGCCGAACGAGTACCCCGCGCCGAAGCTCAGCCCCTGCCAGCCGACCTGATACGTGACCGAGTTATCGGTGCGCGCATTGGGAACGTACGCATCGAACGAGCCCATGCCGTAAATATCGGGGCCAAGGATATCGGAGCCCAGCAGCGCGTAGAACGTCATGGTGTACTGGCGGCCAAACGACAGCGTGCCATACGGGCCCTTCACGCCCACGAAGGCCTGGCGGCCGAACAGGCGACCGCCCTGGCCAAGATCGCCGCCACGCAGGTTGAAGCCGCTCTCCAGTTGGAAGATCGCCGCGAGCCCGCCGCCGAGATCTTCCGTGCCGCGCAGACCCCAGCGCGACGGAAATTCGCCGGTCACACCCGGCATGCGCAACACGGCACCGTTCACACTGGCGTGCGAGACGTACTCGATTCCGGTGTCGACAATGCCGTACAGCGTGATATTCGATTGTGCGCTGGCGATACCGGGCGCCACCAGCGCGGCGGCCACGGTCAATGAAGCGAGCGCATGAGCGCGATGGGGAAATGCCATGGGTGTCTCCAAATAATTGATGTTGTTATCGGTGTAGGCAAACCAGGAACGGCAGACCTGCGCGGCCCTTGCGCAAGAAAATGCGCGACGGCACAGCCCAGTGGCGTCCGTCGCGCACAAGCGAGGCCAACCGGCGTGACGCCGAATCAGTCAGCCGCGCGGGGACGACGAATGAGCATGAGGGCGGCCAGCGCGGCCACGATGGTGACGGGAATGCTCGCGCCGATCACCAGGGCGGCACTGCTGCCCACGGCAAGCAGCATGCCGGCGGCCAGTGGCCCGACCACCGAGCCGATGCGTCCGAACGCCACCGCTGCCCCCACGCCCGTTCCGCGCATGGCGGTCGGGTAGTAGGCGGCGGCGAGCGCGTAGAGCACCGACTGGCCGCCGATGATGAACATGCCTGCGAAGAACGCCGCCGTCGCCAGTACACCGAAGCCCTGGGCCGCCGCGAGCCCGACAAGCGAGGCGATCATGCCCAGGTACATGCCGCCAATCACGAGCGACATGCGCGCGCGATCCATCAGGTAGCCGAGGGCGAGCACGCCCACGGCGCTCCCCACGTTGAAAAGAATCTGCACCCAACCGATATCGCCGCGCGCCAGACCGCGCGCCCCCATGAGCGACGGTAGCCAGTTGAGCAGGAAGTACAGCACGATGAGCGTGCAGAAGTAGGATAGCCAGAGCTGAATCGTCGAGATGCCGCGCCCCTCGGAGAACAGCACCGTCATCATCGGCGCGGGCGTGGCGCGCTGGCCTTGCGAGGTCGCGGCCGCAAACGCGCGAGACTCCGGCAGGCACCAGGCGAGCAACGGCAAGAGCAACAGCGGGCCAATGCCGCCCGCGTAGAAGATATGCCGCCAGTCGGCGTCGCTCACCGCCAGCATGCCAATGGTCGCGGCAATGCCACCGCCGAGCGGAATCCCGCAATACATGATGCTCACGGCCGTGCCGCGCAGGCGGGGCGGCACGGCTTCCGACGACAAGGCAATCAGGTTCGGCATTGCACCGCCCAGGCCGATGCCCGTGAGCACGCGCACGATCACCAACATCCAAAAGTCCGACACGAACGCCGTGGCAATCGACAACACGCCGAAGACCGCGGCCGAGAGCATCAGCACGCGCTTGCGGCCGATGCTGTCGGCCAAACGCCCGCCTACCATCGCCCCGGGCAGCAGGCCAAAAGTGCCCGCCGAAAAGGCGAGCCCCATCTGCGCGACGCTGAGTCCGAACTCCTTGGCCATGCCGCGTGCCGCCACCCCGACCGATTGCAGGTCGAGACCTTCGAGCAACGCCACGGCAAAGCAAAGCGCCAACGTGAGCGCCACCGGACTGGCGAGACTCGCTTGCCTGTCCGGCGCCAACGGCAACGCCTGCGCGTTGCCCTCCTGATTCGATTTCATGGTGTCTCCTGTCATCTTCGTCATGGACTTCGGTCGCCGCCCTGCGAGAGCGGCACCTGATGCGCAGTCAGCCGACGCCGGCGGCGACGCCCATTTAATCAGGTAACCTGATATATAGGGCGGACGTACGGCGGGCGCGACAATGCCGCGCGAGCCGCATATTGCGTTCGCCTTACCGTGCCACTGGAATGCTGTCGCCCGCTTCTCTGCGGCGACGGTCTCCATTTAATATCAAGCTACCTGACAATACAAGTGATCGGCAGGTCGGGACAAACCCGGGGTCAGTCGCGCAGATTGCGCACGAACATTTCGAGATGGCGTTGCACGGCGGCGGCGTCCTCGCGGCTCACATCGGCACGCATGCGCGTGTCGATTTCCTTGGCGACGGCTTCGCATTGCGCGAGCACCCGGCGCCCTTCGTCGGTGAGTTGCAACAGCACGATGCGGCCATGATTGGGGTCGGGCTCACGGGTGATCCACTGGCGCCCAGCCATGAGGCTCACGACCTCATTGGCCGATTGCGGCGTGATGAACGAGCGCTGGGCGAGTTGCGCATTGGAGAGCTTGCCGCGGGCGTCGAGCACCGATAGCGCGGTGAACTGGGCGAGCGTGAGGCCGAGCGGTGCCAGCGCGTCGGACATGTGGCGACGCAGCAGACGGTCGAGGCTGGCGATGACGTAGGTCAGACGCAACTTGGCCCGACGCGGCCGTGCCTCGGCCGAGCCCGCCGCCCCTTCGATCACTTCGGTGTCCGGTGCCCGCACGACATTGTCGTCGGCGCCTGCGGCTGCGGTCAGCTTCTTTTTCTCGGGTGCAACGCTCATGATGAGGAAGCGAGGATGCGCAAACAGCCTGCGTCAGTGCTCGCATAGTGCGGGAAAGTCAGCAGTGTAACGCCGCCGTCGCGCAGTGGCGACGGTCCGGCGGCGAGGCGTCGCGGACCGGCCCCCGCGGCACCGGTTGGCCTGCGATGTCAGCCGGCGAGCCGGCGGAACGTCTCGAGCACGGCGTCGCCCTTGAACGGCTTGACGATCCAGCCCTTCACGCCGGCCGCCTTGCCACGCTCCTTCATGGCCGGGCTGCTCTCGGTGGTGAGCATCACCACGTTGACGCTCTGGTTCGCGAGTTCGCCGCGAATCTTCTCGACCATCGTCAGGCCGTCCATATTCGGCATGTTCACGTCGCTGATGACGAGCTTCACGCCCGGGCTGGCCTTGATCTTGGCGAGACCGTCCTTGCCGTCAACGGCGGTGTCCACGTCCAGGCCGTTCTTGCGCAGAAAGCCGGCGACTTCGTCGCGCACAGTGCTCGAATCATCGACCACGAGAATCTTCGACATGGTGTTGTCCTTGTGTGTAAGAGGGAGTAGAGGTTCGCGTCGGGATCTCAGAACAGCTCCAGCGCCCCGGTTTCGACGGGCTCGGCGCTTGCCTGCGGGGCGTCGCGAAACGCCTCCGGCGACCAGTTGAGGCTAAAGACGAAATGCTGATGCAATGTCACGATCTGGCCGCTGACCGGATCGGTGAGGCGATAGACGAAACACAACTGCGGGTTGTCGGTGCCGAACGAAATGTACTTCTGCTTGTGATTGATGAGCAGCGGCACCTGCACCTGTGTGTGGCCCACTGCCGAGGGATCACCCATGTAGCGGCTCTTGAACGCGCCCCAGATTAGGTTCGTCAGCTCGCCCAGCATGCCGTTGAGTTCGCGAAAGCCCGCCGGCCCCTCGCAGCGGCCGGTATGTTCGAGCAGTTGCATGAACGGAACCTGCTCGGCCTGCATCATCATGTAGCCGCGGCACCAGGCGCTCTCGAGCGGGATCAGGCTGAAGACCTCACCGAAAATGATGCGATCGCGCACCACGCCGGGCGGCTCGCAGTGCACGGCGATGTCGCCGAACAAGCCGCGAAATACACCATCGGTGATATCGACCATGCCGCGCACGAGCGCTTCGGGGTATTCATGCTCGACGCTGTCGTCGAGGATCAGAAACTGGCTGACCGACTCGCGGGGGGTGCTTCGGTTCATTATCGTAATTTCCTAGGGCCTGACAAAACCATTGCCAATTCAAAACAATTCCAGTTCACCGCTGCTGTCTTCCGATTCGCTGACGTCGGCATTGAAGTCGAGCGGGGCGTGCGCGCAAACGCATAGCGTGGCCGCCAGACGCACCGAACCATCAAGCGTGATGTCCCACGAGGACAGCAGATTCGGCTTGAGTTGCGTAAGGTGCGGCACGCAGTGCGCACTCAGTACGTACGGCGTCGACATGCCCAGATCGGGGAAGTAGTTGAGCAACTCTTGATTGATCGCCCCGCAACACAGATTGCCAAGTTCGAGGAACACCTCGCGAAACGGCTTGTCGCGATCGTCGCCCGCGAAGTACGCGGCCGTCGCATCGTCCTCGTCGAAGTGCAGCACCAGCAGCATGCGAAAGCCGATGGACGAGATGGTGAACACCACCACGTTGGCATGCCGGGCGGCCAGATCGACCCCGACGTCCAGCGGCGGCGCGTCGTGCTGGCGCACTGAGAGCGGCACAATCTCGCACGCGCCGCTCACCGAGCGTGCGAGCCGGGTGCGTGCGGCTTTATGGAGAATGCGTTCGAAACTGTCGCGGGCGTGAGCGCTGATCACAACGAAACCTGCTGGCTTAGTGAAGACGGGAATGCAACTGCTGCGCGAGGGCTTCAACGCTCGAGAGGGAGGCCGCGATCATCTTGCCGCCCGCCTGAATGTCCTGGAACGTTGCCGTCGTCGTCACGTCGTTGCGAAGCAGGCTGTCGCGATAGCTCTTCGAGAGTTCTTCGGAGCGTGTGGCGAGCGAACGCACTTCGCTCGCGACGATGCCAAAGCCGCGCCCGGCCGGACCCGCGCGGGCCGCTTCGATGGACGCGTTGAGCGACACGATCAGAACGTGCCGAACGATCGACGCCAGTTCGTGGTTCTTCGCGTGCATGTCCTGGTTCTGCGTCATGAGGGAGATCATCTGCTCGTGCCAGCGCTCGAAGGTCGCCGCCAGTCCGCGCAGACGCCCCGCCTCGCCCGCAATGCGCTCGGCCTCGGCTTGCCAGTGACCTTTTGCTTCCAGCACGGCAGCCTCGGACTTGCGCGCCACTTGCAAATCGACTTCGGCCTGCGTCAAACGTGCCTGTTGTGCGGTGAGCGCCTCATCGTGCGCCTGTCCCTGTTCTTCGAGGCAGACGATCGCCAGACGCTCGCGTTCGAGCACCTGCGCCAGTGCCTCGTCATGCGCCTGGGTCAGTGCGCGCCAGTGTGCCGTGGCCAGCGCCATGCGCCACCGGTGCGCAACGAACGCCACAACGCCTGCGCTGATCACGCCCGCCATTCCACCCGCCAGCAACCATTGCACCGAGTTCATACTCGAATCGTCTCCGAGCGCGGCACGTCGACATCCAGCGCAGGTCTGTCGACGGCATCGGCCGCCACGCTGTTCAGGTCGAAACCGTCGACCACGAGGTTGTCCGGCAGACACACCACCGTCTGGAACTGGCGGAACTCAGCCCCCTTGTGCTCGTCGGTGAAGCGCAGCTCGATGCGGCCATGCTCGCGCCGCACGAAGTCCTGCACCGCATCCATGCCCACACCGCGCCCGGACACCTCGGTGACCTGCGCCGCCGTCGAGAAGCCCGGGCGGAAGATGAACTGGGCGATCTGCTCGTCCGTCACGTAGGTTTCGGCCGTAATCCAGCCGCGCTGCACGGCGATGTTGCGAATGCGGTGCAGCGCCAGGCCGCGTCCGTCGTCGCAGAGCGTGACTTGCAGCATGTTGTGATCGAGGCCGACTTCGATGTCGATGGTGCCGGCCTCCGGCTTGCCCTTCGCACGACGCTCGTCCGCGCTCTCCAGCCCGTGATCCATGGAGTTGCGCAGCAGGTGCATGAACACATCGCGCAGAATTCGCACGGCGGGCGAACGCAGGCGATAGCCGTTGTCGTCGACGCGCACCGCCGGCGCCGGCTTGCCGAGTTCGCTCGCCAGCGACGGCAGCGAATCGAGCACCCCGCCCAACGCTTCGCCCACGCCCTCGGTGCCCAGCAGGCGCAGGGTCTGATGCACGGCGTCGCGCATTGCGACGAGTTGATGCGGATCGTTCGGATCGGCCGCTTCGAGCATGCGCAGGCTCGCGCGGATGTGGGCACGGTCCACCACCATCGATTCCTCGTCGGCCGTCCTGCCCGGGCCTTTTCGACCGAGGCTCATCTCATTGATATGCGCATAGGTATCGACGGCATCGCGCACGCGCTCCAGTTCGCGCATCAGGCCATCCTGATCCCACAGGCGCGCGACGTCCGGCTGGCGCAGCTCGTGATAGCGCTGCTCGGTCTCGTGCACGACGTTCGTCAGGTACTGCAGGTTGTACGTGCGCGCGTTGCCCTTGATGGTGTGCATATTGCGGAACAACTCGGCAATGGCCGCGCTGTCGGCCTGCGAGTGCTTGCGTATGATGCGTTCATTCTCACGAATGAAGCCGGTCGAGCTTTCGATGAAGTGATGGAACTTCTCCTGGCTCACCGACAGAATCTCGCCGATCATCTCCAGCCGCTGCTTCTGCTCGCTGGCCTCGGCCGCGAGTTCGCGCAGCTCGGTCACGTCGCGTACACACAGCATGAGCCGCAGGATCGTGTCGCTCTCGTCGGTGATCGCCGACCAGGTCAGATCGAGTTGCTTGATGCGCCCGTCCGACATGCGCTTGCCGATCTCGCCCACCAGCAAGTGTTCGTTGAAGACAAAGTTGATGGCATCCTGCCCGATGCAGGCCTCGACGGCGGCTTCGACCTGCGAGAGCGCATCCGCGCCCAGATCGCTGTCGCCGAACACCAGTTCCATGACGGGACGCCCGGCGATGTCCTGCGTCTCGAAGATCGCTTCGAGATAGGCCGAGTATTCGCCATGCACGCGCGCGCCGTCGACCACCGTCAGAATGCCCTGCTGCATGTTCTGCAGCATCGCCTGAATGTCGGCCGTCTTTTGCTTAAGTTGCGCCGAGCGTTCCTGAATCTTCTCGATCATGCCGTTGAATGCCACGATCGAGTGCCCGATTTCATCCATCCGACCGACCGGCACGCGACGGGTGAAATCCTGGCTTTTGGCGATCTCGCTCATCATCGCCTGCATGCGCGAGAGCGGACGCGTGATCTGGCGGTACAGCAACGCGCCGATGGCCGTGAGCAGCACGATCGCGAGTCCGGTCACGATGCCGATGGCCGTCGTGGTGGTCGAGAGCGTGTCATTGAGCGTTGCAATGGCCGAGTCCTGCTGGCGCGTCTTCTCGACGCGCAGCGTGTTGACCACCCCTTCGAGTTCGTCGCGATACTGCGCGACCATCGCGAAGAGGAACGCCTGCGCCATGTCCGTCTTGCCCGCCTGCTTGAGCTTGGCGGTGTCGTTGATGGCATTGAAGTAATTCTCGACGCTCTCGCGGGCCTGGGTCACCAATCCCTTCTGCGCATCGCTCGCCGCGCCTTCGGCCTGACGGGTCAGCGACCGGTCAATGTCGCCGCGCAGCTTCTTGAGGGTGTTGAGCGCCTGTTCGACGACAGTGTCGTCCTGCGCGTAGACCAGCGTCATCGTGGCAATCTGCACCGCCTTGACTTGCGAGACGAGATCGGCGGAAGCGAGTGCGCTCGGCACCACGCCTTCCGTCACCTGCCGAACCTTGTGAGCGCTGGCGCGGGTCTGGTAGACCGCGTAGCCACCGATGATCGAGAGCGCGATAAACGTCAGGATCACCAATAGCGTAATTCGATGACGGATCGTCATGGCGTCGTTTCCCCGGGTCGCACCGGCCCCCGGTGCCACGCGCGATTCGACGCAGTAGATCGGTTGCCGAATTAGTTGGTATAGGCTTCGTGCGACGTGATTATTGCCGGTGAACTGTGACGATTCGATGAATCAACAGAATCTTAATGTGTTCTGTACGCCGTAACGCCGTGTAGGAATCCGAGATGAGTGAGCGCACGCCAACATCACCTCTGGACACGACTTGACATGCGCAGCGCCGCCCCATAAGAAAACAGCGCCGGTGGCGCGGTGCGATGCACACCGCGCCACCGGCGCTGCGGGACCAACCGCTGGCTCAGTAGCCGGCGGCGAGACCGTCGCGACGACTGTCGCTCGCGGCGACGTAGCCTCGATCCGGATCGTTGCGATCCAGGCGCCAAATGTACTGACCCGAGCCGAAGTCCATGTACGGGTCGTCGATGGACTTCAGGGAGTGCCCCATCGCCACCAGTCCGGCCACCGTCTCGCGGTCAAGCGTCGATTCGATATCGACGGTAAAGTCGCGATTGACCTTCCAGCGCGGTGCGTCGCATGCCGCCTGGGGTTGCTGGCCGTAGTCGATCATCCGCACGATCGATTGCAGATGGCCCTGCGGCTGCATATCGCCGCCCATCACCCCGAAGCTCATCACGGCCTCGTGCTTGCCGTCGACCTTTTGCGTGAGGAACGCCGGAATGATGGTGTGGAACGGTCGTTTACCGCCTTCGACCACGTTGGCCGACTTCGGATCCATGGAGAACCCGCAGCCTCGGTTTTGCAGCGCGATGCCCAGATCGGGCACCACCACGCCGGAACCGAAGCCCATGTAGTTCGACTGGATGAAGCTCACCATCATGCCCTGCTCGTCGGCGGCCGACAGATAGATCGTGCCGCCGGCCTTCGGCATGCCGAAGTCGAAATGCGACGCCCGCTCGGGGTCGATCAGCTTCGCACGCGCGGTGAGGTAGGCGTCGTCGAGCATCTGCTCAGGCGTCACCTCCATCGAGCGGGGATCGGCGACGTATCGGTAGAGATCGGCAAAGGCGAGCTTCATCGCCTCGATCTGCAAGTGTTGCGAATGCACGCGATCGACCGCCAGACGAGACACATCGAACTTCTCCAGAATGCCCAACGCCATGAGCGCGGCAATGCCCTGCCCGTTCGGCGGAATCTCGTGCACCGTATAACCGCGATAATCCTTCTCGATCGGCTTGACCCAATCGGCGCGGTAATTGCGCAGATCGTCGGTCGTCATCGCCCCGCCATGCTCTGCCGACCAGGCGGCGATGCGCTGTGCAATCTCGCCTTCGTAGTACGCGCGCGGCCCCTCCTTCGCGAGCAGGCGCAGCGTGCGCGCATGGCCGGGCATACGGATCATCTCGCTGGTCATCGGCGCACGGCCATGCGGCATGAACGTCTGCGCGTAACCAGGAAGGTCCTTCAGCTCAGGCACCGCCGCCGCCCATTTGCGTGCGACGATATGCGCCACGGCATGTCCGCGCTCGGCGATCTCGATCGCCGGCGCCATCAGATCCGCGAACGGCAGCTTGCCGAACTTCGCATGCAACGCCTCCCAGCCCGCGATCACGCCGGGCACGGTCACGGTGTCGAGACCGCGCGTCGGCTGCTTGGCGATGCCATGCTGCTCACCATATTTCTTGCGGAAGTAATCGATGTTCCACGCGGCCGGCGCCACGCCCGAGGCGTTCAGGCCGTGGAGTTCCTTGCCGTCCCAGACCAGCGCGAAGCAATCGCCGCCCAGGCCGTTGGAGACCGGTTCGACGATTGTCATGCACGCGGCAGCGGCAATCGCGGCGTCGACGGCGTTGCCGCCCTGCCACAGCATGCGCAGCCCGGCCTGGGCGGCCAGCGGATGCGACGTCGACACAATGTTGCGGGCGAACACCGGCAGGCGCGGCGTCGGGTACGGATTCTGCCAATTGAAGTGCGTCATGGGACTGGCTGATGACCTTGGTAACGAATCGTGAAAGTGGCCCACCGGGCGGCGCGGCTGAAGAATCTCGTGCCGCGCTATTGTTCGCGCGGATCGAGCGCGTCGCGCAAACCGTCGCCCAGCAGGTTGAAACCGAGTACCGTCAGGAAAATGGCGATACCGGGGAAAATCGACATCCAGGGCGCCTGCTCGACGAAGTCCTTGGCCGTGTTGAGCATCGAGCCCCACGACGGCGAGGGCGGCAACTGTCCAAGCCCCAGAAACGACAGGCTTGCCTCCGCGATGATCGCGGTCGCCACGGTCAGGCTCGCCTGCACAATGATCGGCGGCAGCACGTTGGGCAGGATATAGCGCACGATGATGCGCGCATCCGTCAGGCCGATGGCGCGCGCGCCTTCCACATACTCCTCCGCCTTGACGGTCAACGCCTGCGCGCGGGCAAGCCGGACGAAACGCGGCATGGCCGACACGCCGATGGCAATCATCGCGTTCGTAAGGCTCGCGCCGAGGAACGCGGCCATCGCAATCGCGAGAATCAGGAACGGGATCGAGAGCAGCGCATCGGCCAGACGCGAGACAATCGCGTCGACCCACCGGCCGAAGTACCCTGCGAGCAAACCCAGCGGCACGCCGACGATCACCGCGATGCCCACCGACACCACCCCCGCCGCGAGCGAGGCGCGCGCACCGAAGACCATGCGGGCGAGCACGTCGCGACCCAGCTCGTCCGTGCCGAACCAGTGCAGCGCGCTCGGCGCCTGCCGCACCGTCATGAAGCTCGTGGCGATCGGATCGTACGGCGACAACCACGGGGCGAACAGCGCGACGATCACGGCGAACGCCACGATGATGGCCCCCACGACCGCCGCCCGGTTACGTGCGAACTTGCGCAGCCCGCGATGGCGGCGGCGCGGCAACCGTTCGGGGCTGGCAACGGCCGCGGCGGGTCGGCCCCCTTCGGCGCTCTGCGATGCAGTGGAAGTCGTAGGCAATGCGGCCATGTTCGAAGAGGTCTCAGGCGCGACGCAGGCGCGGGTTGAGCAAGACGTAAAGCACGTCGGCCAGGAGGTTGAGTGCGATGAAGCTCACGGCGGTCACCAGGACCACGCCTTGTACCACGGCATAGTCACGATTGAACACGGCATCGACGACCAGCTTTCCGAATCCCGGAATCGTGAAGACCTGTTCCGTGAGCACCGCGCCCGCGAGCAGTTCGCCAAAGAGCAGCGCGAGCACCGTCACGATAGGAATCAGCGCATTGCGCAGCGCATGCTTGAGCACCACGGTGCCACGCAACAGACCCTTGGCGCGCGCCGTGCGAATGTAGTCGGTGCGCAGCACGCCAAGCATGGCGCTGCGCGTGTGGCGCATCAACTGAGCCCCCAGCGCCGCGCCGAGCACGAACGCCGGCATGACCATCGTCTTGAAGCTCATCCACAGGTCTTCGGCAGGCGATACGTAACCCGACGACGGCAGCAGGTGCCAACGCACCGAGACCAGAAAGATCAGCAGAATACCGAGCCAGAAGTTGGGGATCGACATGCCGGACAAGGCCAGCACGTTCGCGCCGTAATCGATGGCCTTGCCGCGGTTGGCCGCCGACAGGATGCCCAGTGGGATACCGATCCCGATGGCAATCAGCAATCCGAACATCGCCAGTTGCAGTGTCACGGGCAGCTTCTGCGCGATCAGTGTCGTGACCGGCTCGCCTGTGCGCAGCGAGTTGCCGAGGTCGCCGCGCAGCACGTCGCCGATCCAGAGCGCGTACTGCGTGGGCAGCGGCTTGTCGAGGTGGTACTTCTCGCGCAGCGCGGCGATGACCTGCGGGTTCTGATCCTCGCCGGCCATCGCGAGCACGGGATCGCCGGGCAACATCTTCTGCAGCCCGAAGATCATCATCGACACGATGATGAGCGTGGGTATCGCGACCAGCGCACGATGGAGGACGAGGCGAAGCATGACGGCTCCTGTTTCCCTGGTAATGCCGGGCGGTCCCGGATTATCCCTTGAGGCTCACGCCACGCAGACGAATCAGTCCGTCCGGATAGGCAACGAATCCCTGCACCTTTTTGGTAAGCACATACGGCCACGGCTGCACGTACAGATAAAGGATGGGATTGTCTTCGGACAGGATCTTGTCGGCGGCGTCATAGAGCGGCTTGCGCTCCGCCACGCTGGATTTCACGCGCGCCTCGTTGAGCAGCTTGTCGACATCGGCATTGCAGTACTGCCCGTAGTTCAGGTTGCCCTTGCACGTGACGAACTGATGCAGGTTACCGTCCGGATCCACGCGTCCCGACCAGCCGTTGTAGAGCACGTCGAAGTCGCCGCGATGGGCGGCGTCGAGCGCCGCCGCGTAATCCATCGGCCGCAATTTCAGTTGAATGCCCGCCTCGGCGAGCATCGCCTGCAGCATCTGCGCCATCTGATTGGAGACCGTGTTGTTGCCGAAGCTCAGCGTCACGTCGACCTTCTCGAAGCCCGCCGCTTTCAGCAACGCTTTTGCCTTGGCAACGTCGCGCTTGGTCGTCTTGATCGACGCGTCGTAGTACTGTCCCGAGCGCGGCAATGCCTGATTGGCCGGGGTGAAGATACCGCCGCCGATCACCTTGTTGATGGCGTCGCGATCGATGGCCAGATCGAACGCCTGACGCACGCGCTTGTCGCGCAATGCCTTGGGCGCGTTCGCCGCCACATTGAACGTCAGGCCGTAGTAACCCAACCCGTCGATGGAGACGAACTTCAGGTTGGCATCGCGCTTGACCGAGGCCACATCCGACGGCGCGAGGCGTTCAAGCATGTCGAGCGATCCCGAGCGCACGTTGGCCAGGCGCACCGTGGTGTCGGGAATCGGCAGGAAAACGACCTTCTGGATCGGATACTTGTCCGCTTCCCAGTAGCCCGGGAATTTCTCCAGCACCACACGATCGTTCTGTACACGCTGCACGAACTTGTACGGACCGGAGCACACGGGGTGGGACTGCACGGCGGCATCGTCGCTCAGGGTCTTGGGCGCGAGCATCATGCCCGCGCGATCGGACAGCGTGGCGAGCAGCGCGGAATCCGGCGCTTTGAGCACGATGTTGACGGTGCTGTCGTCCACGGCGTCGACATGATCGATCGACGACAGCTCGCTCTTGCGATTGCTCGCGGGCAGGCTACGCGCGCGGTCCAGATTCGCCTTGACGGCGCGGGCGTTGAACGGCTCGTCGTCGTGGAACTTCACGCCCTGGCGCAGCTTGAATGTCCACGTCTTGCCGTCGGCACTCACACTCCACGAGGTGGCGAGCATCGGCACGAACTTCAGATCGGTACTGATATCGACCAGCGAGCTGCACAGCGAGCGCAGCACCATGCGGTCGACGACCTGCGAACTGCGCGCGGGATCGAGCGAGCCGATGTCCTCCTGCAAGCCGATGCGAAGCGTCGATTGCGCCATCGCGGCGGCTGCGCCGGTCGTCAACGACGCCGCCAGTACAAGATCGAGCAGAACTTTACGCATGCGTGAGATCCCTTGTGGATGTGAGTGGGGAGAAAGTGTTGTTATCTGCCGACGGCCGCATCGGCCTGGGCTTGGCGCGCACGATACAGCGCAAGTCGCGCGCTCAGCGCATCGCTCGGCGCCGCGGCGCGCGCCGGACTGGCCCCAGCGTTCTGAATTTCGCGCCAGAAATGACAGGCGACTTGCCGACCGTCGGGCAACACTTCGTCGACCGGCTTGTGCTCGCGGCACGCGGCGCGCGCATGCGGGCAACGCGGATGGAAGCGGCACCCGGGCGGCGGCGCGGTCGGGCTGGGCAATTCGCCGCCGAGCGGCGCGCGTTCGCGCCGCAAGTGCGGATCGCTCGCGGGGATTGCTTGCAGAAGGGCCTGCGTGTAAGGGTGCAGCGGCGTGTCGAAGAGCGCGTCCGCGCTGGCCAGCTCGACAATCTCCCCGAGGTACATCACCGCCACACGATCACTCATGTGGCGAATCACCGCCAGATCGTGGGCGACCATGATGAGCGTCAGTCCGAAGTCGTGCTTGAGGCGTTCGAGCAGATTGATGACCTGGGCTTGCACGGAAACGTCGAGCGCCGAGACCGGCTCGTCGCCAACGATCACCCGAGGCTCCCCCGCCAAGGCTCGCGCAATGCCGATGCGCTGTCGCTGACCGCCGGAGAACTCATGCGGAAAGCGTTGTGCGTAATCGGGATGCAGGCCGACGGTGCGCAGCAGTTCGGCCACGCGTTCGTCCCGGGCACGCCCACGGGCGAGGCCGTGCAACGCGATCGGTTCGCCGATCAGTCCCCCCACGGTCATGCTCGGATTGAGCGACGCGAACGGGTCCTGGAAGATGATCTGAAGTTCGCGCCGAAGACGCCGCATGGCGCTCGCACCCAACGTCATGATGTCCTCGCCCTGATAGCGCACTTCGCCGCGCGTGGCATCGAGCAAGCGCAACAACAGCCGCCCCAGCGTGGATTTTCCGCAACCGGATTCGCCCACGATTGCGAACGTCTCTCCGGCCTGCACGGAAAATGACACGCCGTTGACCGCATACACCGTGGGCGCACGAGAGAAGCCGACGCGATGACCGCCGAAGTGCTTGGTCAGGTCGCGCACGTCCAACAGCGGGTGCACAGGGGCGGGGGCGTTCATACGGCAACCTCTTCCATCGGGAATGCGGGCGGTGTCAGGGCCTCCACCGGTGCCAGCCAGCAGGCCACGCGATGCTTGCCGGACAACGTACGCTCGACAGGGGCTTCCTGCGTGCAGCGGGCTTCGGCAAACGGACAGCGCGGCGCAAAACGGCAACCGGCAGGCATGCGTTCCGGTGAAGGCACCGCGCCACGGATGGTCGCGAGCGTGCCCTCGCGTTTGCCAATCGACGGAATCGCCCCCATCAGACCGATGGTGTAGGGATGCTGCGGATCATCGAAGATCTCGTTCACCGAGCCGTATTCGACGATGCGCCCCGCGTACATCACCGCGACATCGTCGGCGACTTCGGCGACCACGCCCAGGTCGTGCGTGATGAGCACGACGGCGGTGCCGGTTTCGCGCTGCAAGGTTTGAATGAGCGTGAGTACCTGCGCCTGAATCGTCACGTCGAGCGCGGTGGTCGGTTCGTCGGCAATCAGCAGCGCGGGTCGGTTGGCAAGCGCCATCGCAATCATTACGCGCTGACGCATGCCGCCGGACAGTTCGTGCGGGTAGTTGTCGAGCCGTGTCTCCGGTGCGGGGATGCGCACCCGCTTGAGCATTTCGAGCGCCTCGGCGCGCGCGGCGCGGCGATCCAGACCGCGATGGCGCCGAATGCCCTCCTCGATCTGATGACCGATGGTGAACGACGGGTTCAGCGAGGTCATCGGCTCCTGGAAGATCATCGCGAGACGATTGCCGCGCAGGTCGGCAAAGTCGCGCTCCCCCAACGTCAGCAGATCCCGACCTTCGAACATCGCGCGCCCCGCCACGACATTGGCGGGCGGACTCGGCAACAACCCCATGAGGGCGAGCGACGTCACGCTCTTGCCGCATCCCGATTCGCCGACGATGCACAGCGTCTTGCCGGGATACACGGCAAACGAGACGCCATCGATCAGATTCGGCGCGTCGGGCGCTTTCGAGAACTTCAGCGACAGTCCGGTGACATCAAGCACCGGCCCAGCGTCTGCGGGCATGGTCATGGGCGCGTTGTAGGGGTTATCAATCGTCTTGCCCCGGTTCCGGAAAGCCGGTCGCGAGGGATGTGCGTGACACGATTATGTCTTCCACGCACGCAAAAGAAATATTAATATTTCTTTTTCAAACGTAAATTATTCTTAACCTCTCGATGCTTACGTTGCGCATGTTGAAGACGTTCCGGCTGGTGGCACAAACCGGCTCGTTTGCGGCGGCCGCCGAGCGTGCCGCGCTGACGCAAGCGGCCGTCAGCCTGCAAATGCGCGGTCTCGAAGATGCCGTCGGTCAGCGGCTGTTCGATCGGCGCGGCCGGCAGATCACGCTCACGCGTCAGGGACGTGACTTGTTTCCGCGCGTCGAGCAGATCCTGGCGCTCACCGCCGAGCTGAGCGCCACCTCCGCCGGCACCATGCAGGGCCCGGTCACCATCGGCGCCGTGGTGTCGGTCATTGGCGCACTGTCGATGGCTGTCGCGGAACTCAAGACCGCGCACCCACGGCTCGATGTGCGGCTCACGTCGGCGCGCTCGGACGAACTGACCGATCTCGTCGAGCAGGGCGAGGTCGACATCGCCGCCGTGGTCGCGCGCGCCGACGATGCGCGCGTCGACGGCCTGGTGTGGACGCCCCTCTATACCGAGCCGATGGTCATGGTCGTGAATCGCGACGTCACCGAACCCGCCCCGCAGCGCATTCTGGACGAGCACGCGTTTTTGCGCTTCGACCGGCGCGTTCGCACCGGCATGGTGGTGGAGCAGGCGTTACGCGCGGCGAAGCTCGGCGTGACCGAATACCTGGAGCTGAACTCCATCGAGACGATCGTCGCGCTCGTGCGCAAGAACGTCGGCGTATCGGTGCTGCCGCAACTGCATCGCGGCGATTGGCAGTCCGACCCGTTGTTGCGCATCGTGCCGATTGCCGAGCCGCCCTTGCTGCGCACGGTCGGCATGATTCATCGTGAGCATGACTCACGCACGCACGACATCACGGCCGCCATCGCCGGCATGTTGCACGACGTGTGAGTGGATGCTGCGACGAGGGAAAAACGGCGCGAACACTGTCGCGCCGTGACCGAAAATGAGAAGCCGGTTGCCGCGCATGCGATCAATCGCGCGTCTCGAAGGCCTTGTTGATGCGCAGTGCCAGCAGCGTGCAGACAGTACCGGAGAGCAGATAGGCGCTCACTGCGATCAGCCCGAACTCGGACGACAATCCCAGTGCCACGAGCGGTGCGAAGGCCGCGCCGAACAGCCACGCGAAGTCGGTCGTCAGCGCCGCCCCGGTGTAACGGAAGCGTTGCTCGAAGTTCGACGTCACCGTGCCCGCCGCCTGCCCGTACGACAATCCGAGCAGGGCGAAGCCGACCAGGATGAAAATGTCTTGCTGCGTCGAGCCGCCGCCCATCAGGAACGGCGCGAAGAGTGCGAATATGCCGATAAAGATGGCGAAGAGGCCCAGCGTGGTGCGTCGGCCGATGCGGTCGGCAATGCGCCCGGAAATGACCGTGCACACGATGGCGATCGCCGCGCCGCACAGTTGCACGATCAGCACATTGTTCAGATCCTGGCTGTTTTTCAGCGCGATCCACGACAGCGGGAACACCGTCACCAGGTGAAAGAGCGCATAGCTCGCGAGTGCGGCGAAGGCGCCGAGAAAGATGTTGTAGCCCTGCGAGCGCACCATTTCGCGCGTGCTGATCGGCTCCAGTTGGCCCTCTTCAAGCATCTCCGTATATTCGTGCGTCACCACCAGACGCAGCCGGGCAAACAGCGCGACCACGTTCACGGCGAACGCCACATAGAACGGATAACGCCACCCCCACGTGAGGAAGTCGTCGGACTCGAGGCTCGAGTGCAGGAACAGGAACAGCGAGGCCGCGATGATGAAGCCGATCGGCGCGCCCAGTTGCCCCATCATCGAATACCAGCCGCGCCGCTGCGGTGGGGCATTCATCGCGAGCAGCGACGGCAGCCCATCCCACGAACCGCCGAAGCCGATGCCCTGCACGAGCCGGAAGAACGCGAGCAGCCAGATGGCGCGGTCCCCCAGTACCGCATAGCCCGGCAGGAACGCCATGCCGGCTGTCGCCGTGCCGAGCACGAACAGCGCGGCGGTGAGCTTGACGCTGCGCCCCCAGCGGCGCTGCGCGTTCATGAACAGCGCGGTACCGAACGGGCGCGAAATAAACGCGAGGGAGAAGATCGCGAACGCGTACAACAAGCCATGCAGGCTGTCAGCGAACGGGAAGAAAACATGGGGGAAGACGAGGACGGCGGCAATGCCGAACACGAAGAAGTCGAAGTACTCGGAGGTGCGTCCGACCACCACGCCGACCGCGATTTCCTCGGGCGCAATGCGCGACTTGCTCCCGTGATCGTGCGCTGTCGATGCGGCAGTCACGCCGGGCGGCGTCGGCGATTGATGAGCACTGCTTGACATTATCGGACCCCCTTGCGGATCGGGATGACCATGACACTCGTGCCAGAAGAGCATCGCAGGTATCGCGAATCGACGCCATAGGGTTTACCCTAAATTGCCGCATCATGGAGGGCAGTCCATGATGAACCCGGTCTACGGCTACGGTTCCATCGATCGCAGCATGACTTCCCCCAAGTGCCTTCGCGGGGTATTTTTGCTCCCCGCCACCGCGTTGCTGTCCGGTTGCAATACCGTATTGATGTCGCCCTCGGGCGATCTTGCGGTAAGGCAGCGGGACATCATCATCATTTCCACTGTCCTGATGTTGCTGATCATCGTTCCGGTGATCGTGCTGACACTGGTCTTCGCATGGCGTTACCGAGCGTCGAACAAGCGTGCCATTTACACGCCCGAATGGGATCACTCGACGCTGCTCGAACTGCTGATCTGGGCCGCGCCGCTGCTGATCATCATCGCGTTGGGCGCGCTCACCTGGGTCAGCACGCACAAGCTGGACCCCTACCGGCCGCTTGAGCGCATCGACGCCAAACGCGAGATCCCCCCCGACACGCGCCCCCTCACGGTGCAAGTGGTCGCCATGGACTGGAAGTGGTTGTTCTTCTATCCCGATCTGGGCATTGCGACCGTCAACGAACTGGCCGCCCCCGTCGATCGGCCGATCCGATTCGAAATCACATCGACGACGATGATGAATTCGTTCTTCGTGCCCGCCCTGGCCGGACAGATCTACGCGATGCCGGGCATGGAAACGAAGCTGCATGCGGTCATCAACAAGCCCGGGATCTATGACGGCTTCTCCGCGAACTTCAGCGGCGCGGGCTTCTCGGGCATGCGCTTCAAATTTCACGGACTGTCGGCAGACGGTTTCGACGCGTGGGTCAAACAGGTCAAGGCGCGCGGCGACAACCTCACGCGCGACAAGTACGAGGCCCTCGCCCAGCCGAGCGAATGGGTGCCCGTCCACTACTACGGCGACGTGGCGCCCAATCTTTATGACGCGATTCTGAACCGCTGCGTGCAACCCGGGCAGACCTGTCTGAAGGACATGATGGATCAGCCCAATCATCCGCGCGCCAGCCGGGCGCGCACAGGCACGTCCGAGTCGTTGCTCGCCGACGCGATGTGCACGGCGCAAAACACCGTGCAGTTCGCGTCCGACACTCGGCACGCCCCCGGCGAGAGACTTACGCAGTGACGCATACCGCGCCCAACCGTCGACAATGATGCGCCTTGTGCGCGATTGATCCCAGGCTCGAGCTTATGGACATCGTCAAGTTGATCTTCGGCCGCCTCACGCTCGAGGCGATCCCGTACCACGAACCGATTCTCGTTGCGACCTTTGCCGGGGTAGCGTTCGGAGGCATCGTCGTACTGGGCGCCATCACCTACTTCAAGTTGTGGGGATACTTGTGGCGCGAGTGGTTCACGAGCATCGATCACAAGAAGATCGGCATCATGTATGTGATCCTGAGCATCGTCATGCTGTTGCGCGGCTTTGCCGACGCCGCGATGATGCGCATGCAGCAGGCGATCTCGTTTGGCGACAACATGGGGTATCTGCCGCCGCACCACTACGATCAGATCTTCACCGCGCACGGCGTGATCATGATCTTCTTCGTGGCAATGCCGCTGGTGACTGGCCTCATGAACTTCGTGGTGCCGCTGCAGATCGGCGCGCGCGACGTGGCGTTCCCGTTCCTCAACAACTTCAGCTTCTGGATGACGACCAGCGGGGCCATGCTCGTAATGCTCTCGCTCTTCGTCGGCGAATTCGCAGGCACTGGGTGGCTGGCTTACCCGCCGTTATCGGGCATCCTGCAGAGCCCTAACGTCGGGGTCGATTACTACATCTGGGCACTGCAGATCGCCGGGATCGGCACCCTGCTCTCGGGGATCAATCTGCTCGTGACCATCGTGAAGATGCGCGCCCCCGGCATGACGATGATGCGCATGCCGGTCTTCACATGGACCTCGCTGTGCACGAATGTGCTGATCGTGGCTGCCTTCCCGGTGCTGACTGCCGTGCTCGCCCTGCTGGCGCTGGATCGCTACGCCGGCACCAACTTCTTCACGAACGATCTCGGCGGCAACGCCATGATGTACGTGAACCTGATCTGGATCTGGGGCCACCCCGAGGTCTACATTCTCGTGCTGCCCGTGTTCGGCGTGTTCTCCGAGGTGGTCGCCACCTTCTCCGGCAAGCGCTTGTTCGGCTATGCGTCGATGGTCTATGCGACGGTCGTGATTACGGTGCTGTCGTACCTCGTGTGGCTGCACCATTTCTTCACGATGGGCTCCGGCGCGAGTGTGAACTCGTTTTTCGGCATCACGACGATGATCATCTCGATACCGACCGGCGCGAAGATTTTCAACTGGCTGTTCACCATGTATCGCGGGCGCATCCACTTCGAAGTGCCGATGCTGTGGACCGTCGGTTTCATGGTGACGTTCGTCATCGGCGGCATGACCGGCGTGTTGCTCGCCGTACCGCCGGCCGACTTCTCGCTGCATAACGGCCTGTTCCTGATCGCTCACTTCCACAACGTGATCATCGGCGGCGTGATCTTCGGGGTCATGGCGGCAATCACCTACTGGTTCCCCAAGGCCTTCGGCTACCGGCTCGATCCGTTCTGGGGCAAGTGCTCGTTCTGGTTCTGGTTCATCGGCTTCTACGTCGCCTTCATGCCGCTGTACCTGCTGGGCCTGATGGGCGTGACCCGTCGCGTGAGCCACTTCGACGACATGTCGCTGCAAATCTGGTTCCAGATCGCCGCCGTGGGGGCACTGCTCATCGCCATCGGCATTGGATGCTTCATCGTCCAGCTCGTCGTGAGCTTCATCCGCCGCGAGCAACTGCGCGACGACACGGGCGACCCGTGGAATGGCCGCACACTGGAATGGTCGACGTCGTCCCCCCCGCCGGCCTACAACTTCGCCTTCACGCCGATCATTCACGACAACGACGCCTGGTGGCAGATGAAGCAGCACGGCTTCAAGCGTCCGGAGCACGACTTCATTCCGATCCACATGCCGAAGAACACGGGCGCGGGCATCATCCTCGCGGGGCTTGCGACGGTATGCGGCTTCGGGCTCATCTGGCACATGTGGCTGGTGGTGATCGTGGCGTTCGTGGCGCTGCTGGCGACCGCCATCGGCCACACGTTCAACTACCACCGCGAGTACTACATCCCGGCCGATCAGGTCGAACAAACGGAGGCAGCGCGCACGCGCCTGCTCGCGCAGCATGTCTGATACGACGGCACCCTTCCCGGCCGGTGGCGCCCCGCTCGGGGCCCACACGCCCAGCGCGCCGCACGACGGCGAGTTGAAGTTCATGATGACGAGCGACTACCACCCGCCCAACGGGACGCTGCTCGGCTTCTGGGTCTACCTGATGAGCGACTGTCTCGTCTTCGCCTGCCTGTTTGCGGCGTATGGCGTACTCGGGCGCAACTACGCAGGCGGGCCGACCGGTGCGGAGTTGTTCGAACTGCCGCTCGTGGCGTTGAATACGACCTTCCTGCTGCTCTCGTCGATCACCTATGGCTTTGCGATGATCGAGATGCAGCGGCGACGCCAGGGCGCGGTGCTAGGCTGGCTCGCGGTCACCGGCGTTCTCGGTGCGGCGTTTCTCTCGCTGGAACTCTACGAGTTCGCGAACCTCATTCACGAGGGGGCGGGGCCCTGGCGCAGCGCGTTCCTGTCTTCGTTCTTCACGCTGGTGAGCACCCACGGGCTGCACGTCACGTTCGGCATCGTCTGGCTCATCACCTTGATGGTGCAGGTCGGCAAGCATGGCCTCACCGCGCCCAACCGCCGCCGGCTCATGTGCCTGTCAATGTTCTGGCACTTTCTCGACGTGGTGTGGATCGGCGTCTTCACGTTTGTCTATCTGATGGGAGTGCTGCCGTGAGCACCCACGACTCGACCCTGCACAATGCCGACGGGCACGGCCACGATCACGATCACGACCATGGCGACGAAGGACCGCACAGCACCCTGCGCGGGTATGCGACCGGCTTCATCCTGTCGGTCATTCTCACCGCCATTCCCTTCTGGTTCGTGATGGGCGGTGTATTCGAGAAATCGAGTACCACCGCGATCATGATCCTGTTCCTGGGCGCCATTCAGATCGTCGTGCATATGATCTACTTCCTGCACATGAACGGGCGCTCCGAAGGCGGCTGGAACCTGTTGTCGTTGATTTTCACGATCGTGCTGGTCGTGATCACGCTGTCGGGTTCGCTATGGGTGATGTATCACCTGAACCAGAACATGATGGCGGGTATGATGCAGGATACGAAAAACCTCCCTTGAACGGCACTTCCCTTGAGCAGCAATCGACTTCATGACTCGGGGGGCGCACAGCGTCCCCCGCGCACTTCCGGCGCGCCCGCCCGCCCGTCTCCCCTTCGACTGATCATCCTTGGCGTTATCACGTTGGTGCTGGTCAGCGTCTTCGTCTCGCTCGGGACCTGGCAGCTTCATCGCCGCGCCTGGAAGCTCGATCTGATCGAGCGTGTGAATTCGCGCGTGCATGCGCCGCCCACCCCGGCGCCCTTGCGTGGCCAGTGGGCCTCGGTCAACGCGGCCGCGGATGAGTATCGCCACGTCTCGCTCAGCGGCACGTACCAGTTCGACAAGGACACGCTCGTGCAAGCCGTCACCGATCTGGGCGGCGGGTTCTGGGTGCTCACGCCGTTGCGCACAGCAGATGGCGGCGAAGTGCTGATCAACCGCGGCTTTGTTCCGCCGGGCTGGAAGGAATCCGTGCCGGCCGTCCCGGCGGGTGAGGTCACCGTCACCGGTCTGCTGCGCATGCCCGAGCCGGGCGGCGGATTCCTTCGCAAGAATGCGCCGTCGGAGAACCTCTGGTACTCGCGCGACGTCGCGGCCATTGCGACCGCGCGCGGACTAACGAGCGCCGACGTGGCGCCCTTCTTCGTCGATGCCGACGGCAAGCCGGGCGCAGATGCAAGCCGCGCGCTCGTCAGCGGCGATGCTGAAGCCGTCACCGGCCGGGCACCGGCACTCGACTACCCCGTGGGCGGGCTCACCGTGGTGCAGTTCCCGAACAACCATATGAGCTATCTGCTGACGTGGTACGCGCTGGCGATCATGTCGGCCGTGGCCGGCGGGTTCGTCATCCGACTCGAACTCCGTAAGGGCGGCTAGTCGAAGGCCCTGCGGCCGCGACGCGGTCTCGTGTCGCATCCTTCCGAAATCGCGTTCACGACAACGTGGTGACAGCGCAACAGCTGCCTGGCGGAACCTCATCGTTTCAACCGGTTCCGCCTGCCGATCTGCCTCGATTCCCGCAGCGACCGCCCATCCACATCTGACCCCATATAGCAACAAGCGCTTGTCGGCAATGACAAGCGGGCACTTCCGCGGAATGTCCAGAGCCACTCGATCTCGCAATGTGGCCCGTCACGCGGACGTGTGAGACATCATTCCCTAATTAGCCGATATGCGTTAACGTTCCATGGTCGACGGAACTGTTACGCATGCCGAAACAGAGGCAGCACAGACGTCGCCCCGCAACCGTGCCAGCCTCAGGTGCGCCGCGCGGGCGAGCTGCTGGTCGTGCGTCCGTCGCCAGCGAAGTTGAAATTTCCCCCTATCTCGCTCAAACAAGAACATTTAAAGACGATGAAAAATCCAACCTTATCCAAAGCGTTTTTGGCGACAGCGCTGAGCTGTGCGTTGTTCAACGTTCACGCGGCCTCGCAGGCACCGGTCGGTGCCGAGAACGGCATGGTGGTCACCGCCCAGCACCTGGCGTCGAAAGTCGGCGTGGACGTGCTCAAGGCCGGTGGCAATGCCGTCGACGCGGCCGTGGCCGTGGGATATGCGCTCGCCGTGGTATATCCGGCAGCCGGGAATCTCGGCGGCGGCGGTTTCATGACGATCCAGCTTGCGGACGGCCGCAAGACCTTCCTCGATTTCCGCGAGAAGGCCCCGCTGGCCGCGACGGCTAACATGTATCTCGACAAAGACGGCAACGTCATCAAGGGTGCCTCGACCACGGGCTATCAGGCAGTGGGCGTACCCGGCTCCGTGTCGGGCATGGAATACGCCCGTGAAAAGTATGGCACCAAGACTCGTGCGCAACTGATCGCGCCCGCCGTCACGCTGGCGGAAAAGGGCTTCGTGCTCGATCAGGGCGACGTCGACATGCTTTGGACGGCGACCAAGAATTTCGAGAGCGACCGCGCCAATTCGGGCGCCATCTTCCTGAACAAGGGCCAGCCGTTCCAGCCAGGCGAACGCCTTGTGCAGAAGGATCTTGCACGTACGTTGAAGCTGATCAGCGCGAAGGGTACCGACGGTTTCTACAAGGGAGAGGTCGCCAACAAGCTGGTGGCGTCGATGAAGGCGGGGGGCGGCATCATCACCCAGGCCGATCTCGATCAGTACAAGACGCGCGAACTGGCGCCGGTCGAGTGCGACTATCGCGGCTATCACGTGGTCTCTGCCCCGCCGCCCAGCTCGGGCGGCGTGGTGATCTGCGAGATCATGAATATCCTCGAAGGCTACCCGATGACCGAGCTGGGGTATCACTCGGCGCAGGGGGTGCATTACACCATCGAGGCGATGCGCCACGCGTACGTCGACCGCAACAGCTATCTGGGCGATCCCGATTTCGTGAAGAACCCGATTGCCCACCTGCTCGACAAGCAATACGCGGCCAAGATTCGCGCGGCCATCAACCCGCAGAAGGCGGGTATCTCACAGGAGATCAAGCCGGGGGTGGCGCCGCATGAAGGCAGCAACACCACGCACTACTCGATCATCGACCGCGACGGCAATGCCGTGTCGGTCACCTACACGCTCAACGACTGGTTTGGCGCAAAGGTGATGGCCAATGGCACGGGCGTCATGCTCAACGATGAAATGGACGACTTTACCGCCAAGGTGGGCGTGCCGAATCTCTATGGGCTGATCCAGGGTGAAGCGAACGCCATCGGCCCGGGTCGTCGTCCGCTGTCGTCGATGAGCCCGACCATCGTCACGAAGGATGGCAAGCCGGTCATGGTCGTTGGCACGCCGGGCGGTAGCCGCATCATCACGGCCACCCTGCTCACGATGCTCAACGTCATCGACTACGGCATGAATCTGCAAGAAGCCGTGGACGCCCCGCGCTTCCACCAGCAGTGGATGCCGGAGGCGACCAACATCGAGCGGTTCGCCCTGAGCCCCGACACGCAGAAAATCCTCGAAAGTTGGGGTCAGAAGTTTGCCGGCCCGCAACCGGCGAACCACGTCGCCGCCATTCTCGTGGGCGCGCCGTCGCTGGGCGGCAAACCGATCGGGAAGAACCGCTACTATGGCGCGAACGATCCGCGTCGCAACACGGGACTCGCGCTCGGTTATTGATTGAGGGCGTGTGATCCAAACGACATTGGGATCGAAGGAATTGATGGGGCCGCGCGAGCGGCCCCATTTTTTATGGATGCCGTCTGCGAACGTGTGTGTCGCAGCGCCTTCGTACCCCGAGAGTTAGACATCTGTAACATTTTGTAATGCGTCGTTTGAACGCTCAGGAACTCCTCGCGCGCGTAACGTCCAACAGGTTTCCCGTGTATTTCGCCTGCATCGCGTGCGGTGGCTGCTGCCGCGAGTTGCCTTGTTGTGTGCACATGTCGACCGTATCTTCTGACTATGGAACCGCGTGAAGATGTCTGCCCTGTGGTACCCATTGTTTAGCTCGTCGTTGCCTCGTCTTCGTCGCCTCCCTCGCCGCCCTCGTCTCTCCCGGTTCCCTCGTCTGACGCCACGCATCGTCGCGCTCGCTCGCCTGGCGCTCTTTGGCTTGACGCTGCTCGTTGCCGGGATGCCAGTCAGCGATGCGCTCGCGGTGACCAGCCATCATTCGGGTCATGGCAAGCGCCACCTCCAACCGGCGAAGCACAAAAAGATGGCAGCAAAGACGACGTCGAAGCCCGCGCGTCGGAAAGCAACGGCTGCGCGTGCGCCGCACCATCGATCGGCACATCATCGGGCAAAGACCCATGCAGGCCGTAAAGCGGCGAAACCTGCGCGTCGGGCGCAGACGACGGTGAAGCATCGGGCTAATGCTACGCGGCAGCATGCGACGCCGAAAGTGTCGAGAGCAGCGGGAGCGGTGCGCACTGCTGGCGCGGTAACGAACGCGACCGCGCGCGTGCACACTGCTGCCAAACCACGCCTGCTCGCACGGTGCGGCTTCACGCCGGCATCACGCAAGCGGCTTTTCTCGCGCGCCGTTTATATTGTCGACGAGAATACCAAAACGCCGCTCTTCTCCCTCAACGCCAATCAAGTGCGCCCGATCGCCTCGCTGTCGAAGCTGATGACGGCAGTCGTCTGGCTCGATAGTGGACCGGCCATGCGTGCCCCCCTCACGGTCACGAATGCGGATCTCGATACGCTCAAGTTCAGCCATTCACGTCTGGCGGTAGGCTCGACGCTTTCGCGCGCCGACATGCTCCACATCTCGTTGATGGCGTCGGAAAACCGTGCTGCTGCCGCATTGAGCCGCGACTATCCGGGTGGACGTCCAGCCTTCATCTCCGCCATGAATCGCAAGGCACGCGCCTTGAACATGCCCAACACGCGTTTCGCGAACTCGACCGGGCTATCACCGAACAATGTATCGACGGCGCGCGAACTGGCGCGTCTGGTACGGGCGTCGAACGCGTATCCGCTGATCCGTCGCTATTCGATTGATCATCAGCAACGGGTGAATACGGGCAAGGGACAGTTGCAGTACGTCAATACGAACCGTCTGGTGCGCTACGGGAAAGTGGATGCAAGCGTCCAGAAGACCGGCTTCATTAACGAATCGGGGCATAACATGGTGATGCGCGTGCTTGTGCACAAACGGCGTCCCGTAATCGTGACGATGCTTGGCAGCGACACGCCGGAAGGCTCCCGCCTCGATGGCGTGCGCATCGCCCATTGGTTGTCGTGCTCGTTGCGATGACGCGCGGCACGGGGCGTGTGAAGGCGCACGCTTCAACGGCGCACGTATCGCTCATTGGTTGTCGTACTCGTTGCGACGACGCGCGGCACGCGCGTGTGAAGGCGCCCCGCCTCAACGACGTCACTGTCTATCGGTTGTCATGCTCGTTGCGAGGACGCGCGTGTGATGACTGGCGCGGTTGGCATATCTAAGTGAGACGGCACCTTTGACCTGTCCGGGAAATTTCGTACCAAAGGAATCTAGAGATAATGGCTCCTCAGCTCAGACGAGGAGTTGGTATGAAGAAGAGCCGGTACAGTGACGAGCAGATCGTGCGAATTCTGCGTGAAGCGG